>Ga0114960_10000054_pt1 | contig 87867 bp, 47 predicted proteins | sample C_130625_MF_Meta_FD_92637 | JGI IMG/M metagenome (GOLD analysis project Ga0114960, IMG submission 92637) | Freshwater microbial communities from Lake Croche, Canada to study carbon cycling - C_130625_MF_MetaG | ecosystem: Environmental > Aquatic > Freshwater > Lake | place: Lake Croche, Canada...
AGGAGAGATTATTAGAAGGGTTAGTGAGGTTAGAGAGTTCGTTGATGAGGTCATTATCGGAGTTTTTCTTGGTGCGAGGTTTGCGTTCCTTTTTGGGAGCATGAGGGTCAATGTCCTTCTTAGTACGAGGTTTGCGTTCCTTAGGCGTAGCAGAAGCTTTGCGATGAGCAGAGAGAGTTTTTCTCATAGCCTTATTAGAGTCCTTAGCACTAGCGAACCAACCCTCATAATAAGTCTTCTGTTCGTCAACAGAAGCAAAGATACAAAGACGCTCAAAAAGGTCAGCCGATACAGTTTCATCCAACAGTCCTGCATCCTTCATAGATGTAACAAAGAAATATCCAAATTGCATAAACTTGGCAAATTTTGCAGGAAGATTAGGCTTCTTCTCCTTAGGAGGAGCATTAGGGTCAATCTCCTTCTTGACCCTTGCCGCCTTAGGCTTAGGCTTAGGCTCTTCAACAACTGGCTCTTCAACAATCGGCTGCTGCGTCGTGGGGTCGGGCTCAGTGACAACAACCGGCTTAACACCCTTCTTGACGCGAGCAACCTTGGGCTTGGTTTCAATAACAGCAGAAATAGCAGACATTTTAGTAATCGACAGAAGTCGGGGTGATTTAATCTTTATGAAAGATGAAAAAAAGAATCAATTTTTAGGATTATTTTTGAGAAAAAGGTTTCGAAACCGTCAAAAAGAAGTTCTCAGATTTTATATTAGATATTGAAATATTTATAATAACCGATATTTCAATATCCCACTCATTTCTCATTATTCTTAGACAAAAACGAGAACATTGTATTATTGTCAAAATGTTCTCGGTTTTGTCTAAGAATAAATGTTCTCAAAAGGTGTGAAGGAAGGGTCTCCGTTAGATTCGATAATATATTTTTATTAGTTTCGAGAACATTTATTTATGAACAATAAAAAAGGTTGATTACTTATTTTACAGAATTATTAATCTAGAGTACGTAGTTTTTCAATGAGGTCATCCCTGCGCCATCGCTTACCGTTGTCACGTAACTGTATCTTGCGCTTGTGGGCTATTTCATAAAGCTCGCACCATTTGAGCGTGTCATAATTGATTATGCCTGTCCAATCAGGAACTTGTACAGTTGGAACAGAGCCAGTAGCGTCTTGTTCGCGAAGCTTATCAATGAAGTCCTTCTTATTGGATTGGGTATAACTAAGACCGCGGCGCAAAGAGAGATTTGCCAACTCCCATACTGCCATCTTTGTATATTGTGGGGCTGTGGCAGTAACTGGTTCCTCCTCTTCCTCCTCAGGAATCATAAGACTCACATGCCAATAGCCGTTTGCCCTGAAACATCCAACGATTTCTCCATTTTGGAGCCCAGAAAGAATGGTTGCAGGAATAGTAGACATTTTGGTAAAGTTTTACGCAAAGTGTTATGCTAAAAAGTGATTCAGTTTTTTCTGATAAAGTTCTCGTTTTTGAGAACTTGTTGAACCTGGTCGATTTGATAAAGTTCTCGAATTTTGTCATTTCTTAATATCCTACTCAATTATTAATATGTCACTCATTTCTCTACATGTAGTATATATAGAGTTATATTGATACCTTGTTGTTCATAGCCTTAATGGCTGACCTGGATGTACCCTCCCATATGGGAGGGTACAGAGCTTCGCGGGGAGATGACGGCCAATCCCCAGGCAATGTTCTCTAATACTATTCTCGGCAATATACTCAAATACTATTCTCGGCAATGTTCTCTAATACTATTCTCGGCAATGTTCTCTAATACTATTCTCGGCAATATTCTCTAATACTATTCTCGGCAATATTCTCTAATACTATTCTCGGCAATATTCTCTAATACTATTCTCGGCAATATTCTCTAATATTAATCTCGGCAATGTTCTCTAATACTATTCTCGGCAATATTCTCTAATATTAATCTCGGCAATGTTCTCTAATATTAATCTCGGCAATGTTCTCAAAAATTGATATAATAATAGCAACAGTAATTACTGTAAAAAAATGAGAGGAACAACTTTGCTTCAATGTATATCCTTCCGTGACGGACTATCTCTTAGAAGTATCGTCGGGTCGAGAGCAATAATATCTACAGTGATAAATCAGGTCAATAATGAAATAATAAACGAGAACACAATCATAAGCGAATTAACAAAAGAACATAATCATTTGGAATACGATATCTTCTATATATCAGCATTTATAGCATCTATTTATTTACAATACACATATTTCACTTATTTTGATAGAAAATTAAAGGGTACAGAAATGTTCTCAAATATAAAAGAAAAAACAAAAACAATCTTATTCATCTTCATGATTGTTTTCACAAAAAATATTGAGAACGCAATATAAAAAATACAAATGTACAAAAGCCTTTATTTTTATCATTCTTCATCAGAATCATCAGCCCAATTACGCTTCAACTTAGAGCGAATAGTAACATTGGCAGGACATTCATCATCAGATTCTGCAGACCAATCCATTTTACTAGCGAGCTTAATACTAGACAACTTAATATTAGCAACAGGCTTAAGTTTGATAGGCGTTTCAACTAAAGAATCTTCTTCATTTTTCTCTCCTTTACAACGTGAAGACAAATGACCACGCTGATTACACTTATTACAAACGTTGTTTAATATCTTAGGACAACAGACACGTCCCTTCGCGTCTAATGTATTATGACTACTCCATACCTGTAAATTCTCACCTATATTACGGCAATGATTACAACACGTGGCTCGACGCGACATGTTATTATTTAACCTTTTTATCAAAAAAGAAAAAGGTTTTCAATTTTCAATTTTTGCATCAATAAATTAAACCGAGAACTTCATTGAAAAAATTGATTGATATCCAAATGTTAAAAAAATAAAATAACTAGATAGCATGACGTATAGACTAACAGAAGATTGGGAAACAATTATGAAGAGTGTTCGTGAGGAGAACCATACAAGTCCGACAACCGCATCTTGGTCAAATGGTCTTAAGCATGGTCTTCATGAAGGCTCAGTATCGAGAGATATTATCTCTTTTATGAGTCGGCAGATTCAACAAACCAGTACTAGAGAAAGAATAGTTGAGTGTCTTCCGAATGCATTTCAACAAACAGATGTAAAGACAAAAGATGGAAGTGCACAGGAATATTTACGAGAGCTTGTAAAGATGGGAATTCTAGATAAGACCAACTAAAACAAAAATTGATTAATATAATTTTTTTATTGAATGAAAGAAAGCACCAACCAACACATGAATGCATTATGTATACCACGTGTTGCAAATACAACAACAAGAGAATATATGATAAATACGTTTAATAAATTAAAAATAGGAATTATAGAGCAAATCAATGAAATACCGTTACACAATGACAAAAACCATAAAAAAGTCATCATAAAGGTACGTTGGTCGGAGGAAAGTGAAAACGCAAAAAATATGGTAACTCGTCTTGCCAATAAAGAGACTGTTAAAATAGTACATGATTTTCCTTGGTATTGGAGAGTGATGGTTAAGTATCCTTAAAAACAAAGGTAAAATATTGCTGTAATATAGGTTTAATATCATCTTTTTTTGTTTTGACTGACCCACAACAATAAATAGACCACATACTATTGTTTTCACCAAAATTCTTTATTTCTTTAGTAAAGGCTTCGTCTACGTATTGATAAATATTTACAAATTCTAACAATTCGTTTTTAAGGCGTTCTTTTATGTCATATAAAAAAAAAAGTCGTTCTTTTTCTTTAGCTTGGTCAAAATCCGAAAGTTCTCCTTTATCATTCTTCCACTTATGTAATATATATCCAATTTCGTTTTTAATATCCTTGAATTTGTAAATCAAGACTCGACGATAAGACTCCAATTTTTTAATTAAACTAAAAATATTTATATTACAAAGAATAGGAAAAACACGAGACATTTCTTCGGGTAATAACACATTATATATTTCTTTTAAATCACTCATATTAGTCTCAATTTCATTTAATTTTTGTAACACAAGAGCATTTTTCTGATGGCTTCCTTCAATATAAGATATTTTATTCGACGCCATTTCTAATGATGTTTCTAATCGGTCGTACTGACTGGCGAGCTGTAAATACTTTTCAGCGCGGGATTCATATTTCATATAGTTAATGAGTGAAACAAAAAAAGTAACAATAACATTAAGTGCAGAAATAAATGCACCAGACCAACTATATTCCTGAATAACAGGAGCAAAAATAGCCATAGCTGCCGACAAAAATATTACCGGAACCATCAATAAATACATCTTCTTTTGGGTTAAAAAGGTTGATTGCATAAAAAGGGTTTTTTGTCCCTTCATAAAGGTGATAAGTACATCTAATTTTCCGTAATATTTATTATCACATTCATAATATTTAGCAAGAGACTGCTCTATTTGAGTAAAGCTTTTTTTAACAAATTGTTCTTGTATTTGACTACGAAAGCGGTCTTTACGAATAATTCGTAATTCTTCATTTTCACTATCAGATGAACTATTTTCAGACATAGTCAATGGACTATTACTGTGCATAGAGCGGAATGAATTTAGTTGAACTATAGGCAATTCATCATCATGTAATGAAATAGGACTGAATTCATCAGAAAGGTTCTCAATTTTAATAGAAACTTCATCCATTCTTTATTAATATATTGATATATTTTATAGAATGAAACACACAAGTCGTATTTTAAAACAACGAAAGAATAAAACGGTAAAAAAAGGAGGTTTCGAAAAATGCCCAACTTTTGATTTAACAAAATGGTCAGAGGATTTTAAAAAACAGGGTGCGTTAAAAAATAAATATTCTACCGCCTTTGATATTAATTATACAAAAACAAAACAGTTAATAAGAATAGATTTTGCAAACAAAAATTCTTGGGATAAATTACCAACCCCACTAGAATTACATTCCTTTTTTAATTTATTAATCAAAGAGTGTGTTCCTATAAACTCCAATAATCAAATAGGTAAAAATGAAAAAAATGTGATAAAAAATTTTATCTATAATTCAATAGAATCAAGTATGATTAATAAAAAAGTTATAAAATCTGTTATAATACAATATAATGGAAATAATTTAATAATAAGCCTAAGTTTTATAAACAATGAAAATATAAAAGAGAAAAGTATAGCTATTGTTAATAAAAAAATATGGAATAATTTGAGACAAAATTTAAATGGATTTTTATCTGAATCTTTTGACAATGATGATGATTCTGTTTTAAAAATATCAATTCCTAGTACTATATCAACAATATCACCGAGTATTGTAAAATCACCAAGTAGAAAATCACCAAGTAGAAAATCACCAAGTAGGAAATCAACAGGATATAGTAAAGACAAATTTGAAACAGAATCACCAACAACTTCATATAGTAAAGATAAATTTGAATCAGAATCACCGTCATATAGCAAAGAAACATTCTATAATTATTCAGCATCAAAGAGTAAAAAAACTTCCAAACATAGAAGTACATTAAAAAATTGATTCATAAACTACTTTAAAGTCTCAAATAACAAAATGAATGACCAACAAAAACCAGTACCAAGACGATTCATAGAAGAATTCCGTAGCCGATTAAATAAGTTTATTATTACATCGCGCTTTACTACAGCAACACTTCAAGAAAATGAAAGATATCGTAACAAACACGTTAACATAGGATGTATTTATTGCAGTCCGGAACTAATAGCAACAAACATACCTTTAGACACAATATTATTTGTAATTGAAATGAATAATGATATTAATAAAGTTGCAGCAATAGGATTAGTAAGAAACCGTGCAACAAGTGGCTTACACCATGTATATAATGACGGAAACTATAATAGATACGTATATTCTGGAAAAACACGTATTGAGAGAAAAGAGTTTACAGAACATGAGGAGAAAGTATTTCAAATTATAGATAAAATGTTATTTACTGGCACAAGACATATGAAACGAGGACATGGCCTAAAGGCGTTTCCGATAAAGACTCTTTATGAATGTTCTGAAAAACAAATTGATTTAGTAAATTACATTAGTACAATGTTTAAAACTCGCCTTCAAGAAAAACAAAAGAGCTATTTAACGGAAAATAGTAAAGTTGAAGAATGAATATTTGAAGGAGGGGTCAAAGGGGAACCATGGTTCCCTTTAAAATACCCACTAATAATATTTGAAGGAGGGGTCAAAGGGGAACCATGGTTCCCTTTAAAATACCGATTAATAATATTTGAAGGAGGGGTCAAAGGGGAACCATGGTTCCCTTTAAAATACCCACTAATAATATTTGAAGGAGGGGTCAAAGGGGAACCATGGTTCCCCTTAAAATGAATATTAACGAGGAAAAAATATAAACGATTTTAGTATATTCCAATAGTAATGAATCAAAAAATAAGAACAAAAACATTAGAGATGTACGACGTAAATAGTTATACAGAGGAAGAATTAATCAACAATATTTTAGATTTAAATAATCCAACCGACCGTGAACTCGAACACAAGATTATGTCAATGTATAATCGTTATAGAATCATAGATTCAAAAGAAGGGAAACAACTAGCTAAATTTTTCTTAGATATATATAATCGTCTTTTTGATGACCCATCAGAAAATAGCTCAGATGATGACACAGATAACAGTATTGATATAGAAGAAGTTACTGAAGAAGAAGAAGAAAAAATCGTTGAAGGTATGAATAATTCAACGAGTCAATTACCCTCAACTTCTAAAAATGAAACCAGTGGAGCGATAGATTTTGTGAAGCCTACTGAATATGCACAGGATAGATTAAACCCAACAATAAAAGAAACAATCAAACGTATTGTTAGCATCGATAGCCAATACAGAGATGATAAAAGAACATTGTCAACTAATTTTACGTTTAGTTTATCAGAACAATTAAAAGACGTGGTATCTCTAAAATTATATTCAATACAAATACCACAAACATGGTATACAGTACCAACAAGTTATGGTAGTAATTTTTTTTATTTAAAAGGTAACAAATCTGGTATTGATAATGGATATCATGATTATACGATTGATATTTCTGCTGGTAACTATACGGCACCTAATATAATCACAGCGCTTAATAATAAAATCCAGCAGCTAAAAACTACATATACAGACGTTAGTTTCGGAGCAACCAACATAGGATATAATCCAAACGCAGCATTAGCAACTTTATCTATTAGTATTAATAATACATATAATGAATCAAGCTATTATTTATATTTTCCAACGTGGACAACATCTACATTAACTAATGCACTGACTGGCCCAAGATATAAATCCATACCCGGATTCTTAGGTTTTAATTATAAGGAATATTACTTAAACCGAATCTATTCTGCGGCAACACTTCCATTAAGTACGAGCAGTACAGTTAGTGATAATTTAAACTCAGTTTATTACTTAGATAGTACAAATAATTATTTCACAATTTATAAATACATAGGACCGGATGAATATTCGAGCAATTCTCAAATCGACGTTTCATTTCAAATAACATTATCCGTATCTACTGGAAATAAATATACTAGGACACAATTAGTTAATGATTTAAATAAACAATTAATGTCAAATAATTATTTAAAAGGTTCATACATAAAACGCATTGATATAACAGACCAATCATTAAATAACAACGGAAATTCCTTTTTTGAAATTCAAATTACATATAATCGCCTCACAACTAATAATATATTAAATTCAAAAACTTATATAGTATTTCCAACCGAAATAGAAAATGTACAATACTCTAAAATATGGACAGGAAATACGTCATGTTTTAGATTTCAAAATAATTCATATGAAGCTAATAATATAACATCAGAATCTTCACCAATATCACAACAGGCAGGAAAATACACAATTTTAAATAGTCCGTATATTTATTTAACATGTGTAAAAGGGAATTATAATGTCATACAAAATAATTACCAAATTAACATACCTAATTCGTCAACTGCTGGATATACACTTCAGCAATATATAACTGCTATTAATACCGGAATAATCAACACAAACAATAATACAGTCACTTCAAAAAATACACTAGGTGATTTTGGCACATCTTTTAATGCATATCTAGATAAAAATTCATATTTTAATATAGGTATTGATATTACGCGAACATTTACACAAGATATGTATTACATAGACCTCACAGATACATTTTTAAATAGTTTTATAGGTCTTGAAGGCGAATATTTAAATGGAGACCTAGACCTTTCGGGAAGCACATATCAGTTCAGAGCATCATTTCCTGAAAATTCATATTATGAAGTAGGTAATAGTATTATGTTAAAAGCATATCCAAGTAACAAAAATTACGGAAACCAAAACGCGCCGCCGTTTGTGGTACCAACCGCTACCACAGAATCAGGTAAAACAAACGGCGGAGAAGGAACAATCTATTATACATATCAAGAAGTAGAATCAGCAATTAATACAAAATTTAATAGTTTTGTAGACACTTACGGTTCAAATATATTTTCAGGAACAAATATTGTTATGACACCTAATGCATTAACAGGTTACATAGACTGCGTTTTCACAATAGTAATGAAGAAAACATTAAACCAAAAAGATTATACAATTTCATTTATAGATACTGCAGCAAGACGCGACAATAACGGTAACATATTATCGACAACCTCATCGTGGAGTAACAATTTAAACATTGGTATATCATTTTTAGGAACCAAAGTGACAAACGGCCAAACAGACTCAAGTTATAACCTAAATCTTATTAATACAGAAACGTTACAGTATAGCACAATCACGGCAATCACTCCAATCGTAGTAAATACAATAAAATTTATTGACGGATCAAATAATTTTTTTTACTTAGTGCCATGGGAGGAAGGTGTAGCAACTGGCCGCCCTTATTATTTAAATGACAATCATGCAAATGATATTAAATTTACCATTCCTGCCACAGATGTATCCGGTGTAATAGCATATACTCGTGATAATTTAATCATCGCCATTAATGAAATATTTAAATCTCAGGAAATTACGCAGGGGTCATCCATTCAAATTATTAATGTAAACAATAACGAATATGTAAAGTTACGATTTAATTCAAACAAAGTATATACAGCAGCAGATTATAAAATCGTTTTTTATGACCAACTAAGTTTTAATAAGTGTAATCCTGGAGCGCAATATATTCAAAATACAACTTGGGATATAACAATTGGCTGGCTCATTGGATTTCATAGTACAACCGAATTTAGTCTTGGAGATTATGGAAAAGCCGGAACTCTTATTCAAATTGTCGGAGATACAACTGTATCCGTAAATTTATTCGATTACTTTTTATTATGCGTAGATGATTTTAATCAAAACCATTTAAATGATGGCATGATAACAGTAGCATCAGCTGCACGTTCCTTTGCTCTACCGTCTTATGCAAATAAAGCAGATTATGTATGTGACCCAATAAGTGGCCTCTTGACATATAATGCAACAGCAGATAATACGGTTGATTATAACCGCTTAACACAAAAACAACTCTATTCACTAACTAGTTTGGCAAATAGTAAACAGGAAAGTTCTATTATTACGTCAACACCAAATGTAAACGGAAAAAGCTATGGCGCAGGACCATATGCTGAAGACGTGTTTGGGTTTATTCCAATGAAAACAGCGGGCTTAGCACCGGGCGCAGTATATGTGGATTATGGCGGCACCTTACAAAATCAAGAGCGTAGTTACTTTGGTCCGGTAAATATTTATAAATTAGGTATTAAATTAATTAGTAATCGTGGAGATGTAATAGATTTAAATGGCTCAGATTGGTCGTTCTCTTTTTTAGTGGAGCAACTTTATCAACAAAAGCCGACTATTAATAATAAGAAAAAATAAGTCCATATATTAATAAATGAATATTGAACAAATAATTGATGGAATCGGAAACCAAGGACCAATAATAACGTTTCTACTAACAAGTTTTTATCTATTATCACAAAAAAAATATTTGATAGCATATTTAGTATTTTCATTTATAAATCATTTTTCTAATCCAGTGCTTAAGATGTTATTTAAAGAACCGAGACCAAATGTACGCATTGAAAAAGACCCGGATTTAAACCGACGAATTAAGGACCTAGGAGACGATAAATATGGAATGCCCTCTTATCATGCTCAAACTACGTTTTTTTCAACAGTGTTTTTATATTTAGTACAAAAAAATCCGTATGTATTATTAGTAGAATTAACAATCTGTTGTTTAACGTTATATCAAAGATTTAAATATAGCAGACATACGGTGGCACAATTAATAGCTGGCTCAACGATAGGTTCTTTTGTAGCATACATAAGTTATTATTTGACAAATCATTATTTATTAAGACAATAAAATATGATGATTGTATATATGTCAGTAAGTGATTATATAAAATACAAACGTGTTGGTACGCAATTAAGAGATATTTTACCCAATAGTAAAAAACAAGCACCGGCCGTTTTCGATGACCAAATGTATATTGATTTCAAACAGTATACTGTTGAGAACACAATTGTTGATTCAAAATTAGTGGAGAATTCTTTAATACCAACTGGCTACAACCTTATATTTAATACACTAAAAAATGTAAACGATTGCCCACAGTTTCCAATATGTACAAAAACCGACAAAAGAACAAACCGCGTTCCATTATCTACAGTTTATTATTATCAACAGCCTTCTCCAACTTACTGGAAACAGAAACAGAATAATGGTCAAGTCTATCATAATCAGCGACCATTTGGTCAACAATTTCATACAAACAAGTCAGGCTGCAAATGTACCGTTGACGATACAAAAGCATTGTGCAGTTGTATTAACAATAAAAAAATATCAAACAGTTTTTATTATATGAGTCCTCGCATTCAATATTTGAAATATGCGAATGGTTAAATTTTTGCTTTATTTACCCTTGGCGCGTCTTGTTCCACGAATCGATGAATAAGGAACAAAGTTTTTATTATTTTCTATAGCGCGTAATAAACGAAGCTGGCGTTTCGCTTTTGCTTTACTAGTGCATCTTGCGAATACTTTTTTGCTACGTTTATTAAGGACACGATAACATTTTTTTCCACTGACTTTATGAAGTCGATAAGGCATTTTATATATAACATATATATAAAATAATATTGATGGCAAGAATTAGATAGGTTCTAATAACAATGCCTAGGTTTCCCCCAGCTTAAAAACATAAGCGCTGTTTCGAATAATACCTATTGATTTTTTGTATATAAAAAATGAGTAGATGTAGGATATACTGATATGTACAGTATTTTCATCTCTGGTAGATTTGAAGCGGTTTCGAAACAAGATAATTATCTAATAGTCTTTAAATTGTTTATAAAATTAATTTTTATTTACAGATAGTAAATTTATAATCACAACACAAAATATGCCGTAGCATAAATGTAGGCAAATTATTTTGTTCTTAAAATAATTTATGACGATATAGTTTATAAATGCCAAGATTTGATTCCGATTACAAACATGGTCATAGAAGTAAATCGCGAAATAACTGTGGATGTAACCATTGTTTATCATGCTGTAAAGATGGAAAAGATGGACCTGCTGGACCAGTTGGACCCATTGGACCAGTTGGACCTATTGGACCCACAGGCTTAACTGGACCTGCTGGTCCTTCTGGTGGACCCATAGGACCAACTGGACCATCGGGACCAATAGGACCTGAAGGACCAACCGGACCACAGGGACAACAGGGACTAATAGGTCCAATTGGTCTAACAGGCTTAACAGGTCCAACAGGCTTAACAGGTCCAACAGGCTTAACAGGTACAATCGGCTTAACGGGTCCAGCAGGTCCAGTCGGTCCAGTCGGTCCAGTCGGTCCAGTTGGTCCGGTCGGTTTAACAGGTCCAGTCGGTGCAGTAGGTGCAGTAGGTCCAATCGGCTTAACCGGTCCAGCAGGTGCAGTAGGTCCGGTCGGTTTAACAGGTCCGACCGGCTTAACAGGTCCAGCAGGTGCAGTAGGTCCAGTAGGTCCTTCAGGTGCAGTGGGTCCAACAGGCTTAACAGGCTTAACAGGCCCCACTGGCGCAACAGGTCCAGTAGGTCCAGTCGGCCCAACCAGCATAGTAGGTTATGCAGAATATGTACATACAACACAAACACCTAATAATTCAATCCCTCCGGGAACAGCTTTCACAATAGATGCCGAAATTTATAATAATATTCCAGCGTCTATAGTAGCCAGCTCCGGAGCAGGAGGAACAGTTTTCACATTGGGACCAGGCGTTTATGTTTTAGATTATGAAACCAGTTTAGAAGCATCAGGTTCGTTGGCATTTTACACCGGCCCTAACTCTGGAACACTAGCAATTGATGTTGATACTATTTCTGGTTCTTCGACGGGAACAACATGGATACACGGACGAGCAATCAAACTTGTTTCCACTTCATTAGTACTAGCAGTTTCATCAGTAGTGGGAACAGCCTCAGTATCAACATCAGGTAATTCAACATCATATATAATCAGATTAACAATATTAAAAATCGCATAGGTTTAAATTAAAAATAAAATATATTCAAAGAATGAAAAGATGGACGAAAATGAAGATTTAGATATATCCTGGATAGAAGAACAAGAAAAATTACAATCAGTCGATAAAAACTATTTTCGCGAATCCATGGATACAATTTCCGTCACCATTATCTATATAAATATAAATTTATATATCGAAAATATTGTTAGCGAAAAACACCCTCTTTCTAATGGACTCTTAGAAAAAGAACGTCTAATACAAATTATCCAAAGTAAAAAAAAAACGACCGCCCATTCTAGATATAAATTTATGGACGCACTATTATACAATGTAGATTTAGAACCTGAACATATTCAAAAATACGCCAATACACCAAGTGTGCCAAACGAAACAAATCCATTTTTTAAACGTTTACCAATAATTGATGACGTTATGTTCTCTCCTTCAATCTTTATATTTCACGGACTGAATGGTCTTTATTTACTATTTAAAGAAGAGACCAGGACAGACATTCAAAATATGAAAACAAAATCAATATTAAAATCGGAAGGCGACCAACCAAAAAAAATAACAAAAAAAGTAAAACTAGTAATAAAAAAACCAAATCAAACCACTACCAAAAAACGAATTAAAAACGAAGATATTGATAATAGTACAGTAAATGGATGAATCTTTTCCCCTACCAATAAATCAAGCAAAAGATGAATATTATAAGGAAAAAATAGTTTATTTTTATTATAATACAAAACGCACCGACAATTTGAAAGAATTTGCAAATCAATTTGACAATTTTGTTCAGGTTCTCAAAAAGGACATTTTAATCAATAAAGTCTACGAGCAATATGCTTTTATAATATATCAATTGACCCTACATACAAGAGACCAGTTTAATGGAAAAGGAGAGCATGATATTTCATATGTATTAGTTGATGTACTATATAGGCATTTTCCAAATTTGGCGCTATCTTGCTTATATCAATTTGTATTCCCGTATTATAAGGGTAAGACATATGGTTCTTGGCGTGATATAAAATACATATGTCATTATACAAATAATGAAAAGTTAATTGATGAATGTATTGAAATAACGAATGACGCACTAACCAAGGATGTTCTTCTGCTAGCCAATTACTCATGCAGCGAAGAAGCAAAAAAGTTTTTATCTAACGTAGCAAAATGGATACCTCGAGAAAATAAAAAATTTGGCTGGTTATTTGAACGCTTAGCTATACATTGGGCAAAATTATATTATCCTTATTTACTTACAAACCCTGATTCATATTCATCAGCATTACGAAAGGCAAAGATGATTTATCGCAGATTAATAAGCGGATTAAATATAATTAAGGATACCGTAGAAATAAAACTATGCTCCGGCCAATGTAACAAAATAGATATTCATTCGATACCACAACTTGCGTTCTCAAAATATAAAAATACTTTACTAAAATGCGTTTTCAATCGTCCAGAAAGAATATTCGAAAAGGGGTTTTATTCTGATACAAATATGAAGAGTCTGGAATGTTCTCTAAAAACAAAAAAATATTTGGATAGTAAATATTATCCGGAAGGTACATTTGAACCTAATCGTCCGCATTCCACATATATACCATTTACCTTACCAGTAGGTGAATTAATAAAACGCGCGTTTGAATTAATTGACCAAAATCGAGAACTAGAAATAGACATCTTAAATAATGAATGGTCACAGCTTTGTGGAATTGTAGGCTCAAAATCATTAGGACAAATAATACCAATAGTTGATATGTCTTTTTTGAGTAAAGCATCGGATAGCTATTATAGTGCCATAGGACTAGCACTATTAGTTGCACAACGTAGTATATTTACAAAGCGAATCTTAGTTATTGATAATCAATTATCTTGGGTAAATTTACAAGATACTACAAATTTTGTATCAATGATAAAAAAATTACGCGAAGATACAAAATCGAGAACATCGACAATATGTAATTTGAACGGTTCAATTAAAGAATTTATTAAATATTTAGATGAGGCCAAATTATCAAATATAAAGATAAAAGAAATATCCATGGTTTACTTCCATACACAAGCATTAGATGAAGACAAACACAATGAGATTATAAAACTGTTTTACAATGGAGGATTAACTGGTTCTCGAAATTTGATATTACCTTGCCCAAAAATGATTTATTGGAATCTTAGTACAACGGTTTGTCCGTGTCCCTCGCATATAAATAGTAAGAATAGTATTTTATTATCAGGTAATAACACTATTCTTATTAATACACTGGCTAATCTAGATATTGATTCGTATAATACTATAGTTAATATACTAAAAGATTATACCTAATAACAAATAATGATTTTAGCTTTCACATAACATAAAAATATATTATGTGAACATAGAATATACCAATTTTACCATGGACTTAAAACAATTAACTATGAAAGAAAAACTAGATTTTTTGTCAGAAGGCACTTATGGTTGTGCTTTTAAAAAAGAAGAACCCAAAAAGGCTCTAACAAAAACTATTGTAAAAATACAGAAATATACCAGTGGGGCAAAACGAGAAGACAATATTGGAAAACTTATACGTAAAATACCAAAATATCAATTATATTTTGCTCCAATATTACAAACAAGTATAATTCATCTAGGAGAAGTAGATGATAATGAAATCAAAAAATGTACTATAATCAATGAAGAAGAAAATATAAAATCCCAATATGTAACAAATAGAATTCGCTATGTAGGTAAAGATTCTCTTGGCGATTTTATTTTGAATACTTTTGAAAAGAATCCAAAGTCGTTTTTGAGAACATTTTTTGCTTGTTATTTTGATACATTATATGAGGTAAATTTATTAAGTGAAAACGGGCTGGTTCATTTTGATTTAAAAGAAAATAATGTTATTTATGACGCAGCGCATGAAAGACCAGTATTGATTGATTTTGGTATGTCTTTAGTAGTTGGGCAAATTGAACCAAAAATGTATCGTGAGTTTTTTTTTACATATGGATATGACTATCCTCCATGGTGCTTTGAAATTAGTGTTATATCATACGCAGTAAACAAATTAAGTGAAGACTTAGATAAAGAAATAGTTAACGAAGATGAGGTGAATAAATTATGTGATAATTTTTCCAATATAAATCCTATTTTTTTAAATGATGGCTCGACAGGTCATCATGATATTTTTAGTGAAGCTGAACGTACAGCGTATAATCTAAGATTAAAAGAATATTTGAAACCTTTTATTGGTACGAGCTGGATGGCAGTCGTTCAGGCTAATTTAAAAACTATTCAAACATGGGATATTTATGCTGTTCATGTAATGTTTTTATTATTATTATTTCATGTTCATATTGATGAATATAATAATGAAACATTTACTCTAATACAAAATTTTGTTCAGAAATTAAAACGCGAAATATGTGCTATGCCGATTGAGCGTAAATCGTACGCTGATATAAAAGATGAATTGATGAATGATTTGACTACTGGAGAACGCAGACAAATAGAGGTTTTGACAACTACAATACATAATGCTGCGAAAAATGATGGACGTGTTGAAGAAGTAAAATTAAAGTTGAGTAAATTACAATTAAGAGAACTAAAGAAGGAGCGACACCATTATCCATTACAGTAATAATTATTGTTTTTATTAATTACAAAAAAATAAATAATAAAAATTATTTAACGTCTAGATTTCTTGGTCTTGCCATGGTAACGGCGTTTTTTGCCTCCTTGAAAATTAGGCACACTATTAGGCTCAATAGAAGGAGCAGGAGAGTTAGGAGGAGGCGGCCTCATAACCAATTTGTTTTCTTGATTAAACTCCATTGTATAAGTTTGTTCAAAATTAACTTTCGTAACATCATCAAACCAATCGCCCAAGGTACTGTCTGGTCTTGTAACTGACTTTATACCGCTCCCATTAACATCATTATAAAAAACACCAACTACTTGACCAGCAGGGATTTCTAATACAGCACTTAGCGGAGTATCAGGAGCACCAGTAACACCAGGAACTGTTTTTTGTTGAATATAAATATACATCTTCTATATACTATCTAAAGATATATTTCATAAAAAAAACACAATATTAACACCCTAAACCTCTACTTATTGTTCATGACATAAAATCGATTCTTATAAGTTTTCTTATACTTTTTAAAAACACCATCAATAGATTCCTGAGTTCCGTTGGACAGCTCCTTAATCTCTTCCTTAATCTTTTGTGTAAACATATTACAATAACTGTTATAAGCATCCTCAGGACGAAGGCTTAAATACTTCTTAATATGTTCATCCATATGCTCTAAAACTAACTTTGAAAGCCCAACATAAGGTTTTCGTTGCTTTTTTTCTCCGTCGTGCTTAGACTTATCCGGTTTGTTACGAAAATAATAGCGAGCACTCTTAAACATTTTATCCATAATATCTCCTTGAAACCCAGAATTAGTCAACAATTTTATCTCATCATTAATAAGACAAGATATGTTGTTTTGACCAAGCCAAGTGGTCCATTCCTGTTTAAATACTTTTCGGTCATCATCATGATGGTTTTTGGAAAATTCGTTGAGAACTTCCATAAACTCCTTGGAAAATGTATGACGAAAAGTGGTCTTTAACGACATGATTAGTTTTTTTAATCAAAACTCAAAAAAAGAAATCAATTTTCACAAAAATTGATTTCGTTTTCCCATGAATTACCAACAATAAAAAATGCGTTGCGTAGTTACTGTAATTAACCGTCTTCTAACTATAATACCATCATCCGAAACAAATCTTATAAATGAACTAAGAGAATACAAAGACCCATTATGGAATCAGGCACCAGAGCTATTATCAAGTGCTGATTTTTGGAAGCCAGTGGTTAACATATTAAATAAAAATATTACACAGTTTGACGAGCCCTGGAAGACAAAAGTATTAAATATATTTAATGACGCTGAGTAAACAATAAGAGGAGGGGTATACGAAGTAAGCCAACAGTAGATTCCATTCAACGGTAGGGATTAATATTATTCATCTTTAAAATATTCGCCAAATAACCTATTTTTACTGGGTCAAACCCTTTACCATTTTCGGGCATTCCATAAACAGTAATATAGTGATTATAAACCGGTGCTAATTTAAAATTTTTAGTAATACTCATCTGTCCTGTACCACCTACAGTATCAATATTTTTAACATTTTTATTGGTCAAAACATCTTGTATTTGCGTTCTCAAATTTGAGTTTTGAATACCCAACGATAATGTGTTACCATACATAAAGGTAGATAAAAAAACACTATGAAATAACTCTAGTATTAGTTTCATTAATTTTATAAAACGATAATCAGTGGCTTGATTCAAAATATTATTTAATTCTGCATACAAAAGATTATAAATGGTAAGGTCTTGTGTTATATATGCCATTTGACCATTATCAGCATAAGTAGCATAAAAGTTATCCAAAAGGTCCAGATAATTATAATTCACAGTGTCTAATAAAGATAAATCTCCAGCTCCTATTACAGGATTAAATACAGATTTATTATCGGTAGACTGGTTTAAAAAAAGTGATTTTGACATATATCTTGTAGAAAGATATTTTTATAATTCATTTATTATAATGAAAATGACAAATATATTTACGGTTACCAGATAGTTTGGTTTCACTGACACCATAATGATTAGGAATTATATTTATTTTATAATCATTTGACATTAAGTAAGAAAATATTGCCGGAATATCATCAGTACACATAAAATAATCTGTTTGTTTAATACCAACAACACGATTTTTTGGATATCTTAATAATGCATATGTACAATTAAAAGGATTAGAATAAAAAGGTCCTGGGTCTTGAAATATGGATAATCTCGGCGTTTTCATAGGTACAACCATTTCAGAAATAGGACCAGATGGCATAGCACTAAACGTAACAATATTTTGATAACTTTTATAATAAGTATTTAAATAGGGTTCTACCAACATTACAATAACAGAATTTTGACCATAAAATGGACTATCCATATATAAATTGAACGAAATTAATAAAGACTTAATAAATAAATAAAGTATCCGGAATATTTAAAATGAGCAATAAATATTTAAGAGCAATGCGTAATACCATTACAGTTTCACCTGATAAAACACCATTCTGCGGTACATGTTATAAAGCTGGGCGTAGCCGCGAAGAATATACTAGCCATTTTACGAGGAAAACCAAAGACACCAACTCGGAAGTGGTTTGTCCTTTAATTTTAAATTCAACATGTTCAAATTGTCAAAAACTAGGTCATTGGAGAAAATACTGCCCAGATTTGTTTACAAAACAAAAAGATGAAGACCAATTGTTTATTGAAGAATATAGGAGCTCGGAAGAATCATTAAACAGACCAAACTCTCCGGATTTTCCTCCGCCATGGCTTGAAGAAAAACCCATAAAAAAGGTTATGTCTTGGGCTGAAATAGTATCCGCTAAAAATAACCAATAATATAATCATATAGAAATATATATGATTATAATAAAATGCTCTATTGGAAGTATTTTTTGGCATCAATATTATCGCATTCTTGTGTTAGTTTTATGAAGCGTGACTTTCATAGCACACCACTCGTTTTACGAGCACGTAAATCTAGTGGTGATTTAAAGTCATTGTCTCATTTTTATAAACCGAGAACACCAAACCAAGAGGAATACGTAAAACATTTATCAGATTTGTCTATTCCTATCGTTTTAGGAATAGGTCCGGCTGGCTCGGGAAAAACGCTTTTTGCTTGTAATCAAGCAGTTTTGGCACTTAAAGAAAGAACCGTGGATAAAATCATCTTAACCAGGCCGGTTGTTCCAGTAGAAGAAGATATAGGATTTTTACCTGGCTCGATGATAAATAAGATGGACCCATGGACAAGACCTATTTTTGATATTTTACTTGAATTTTATGCACAAAAAGATATAGACGGAATGCTTCATTCGGGTGTTCTCGAAATATCACCTCTTGGATACATGCGTGGCAGAACTTTTAAAAATGCGTTTATTATTGCTGACGAGATGCAGAATAGTTCACCCAATCAAATGTTAATGATGACAACTCGTATTGGTCATAAATCAAAGATGGTAATTACTGGAGATTTAAAACAAAGCGATAAAGGACCCGACAATGGCTTGGCTGATTTAATGCGTAAATTAACTTCCTATACGCAATATTGTGAAGCCAATAATAAAACTGAACCAAATATAAAAATGGTATTGATGAAAGGACAAGACATTCAACGTAGTCCTATAGTATCAACACTTTTAGATATTTATTCTGATAAACCACGGCCAATTATAGTACAAGACGCCGCATTAATCCCTATACAACATCAAACAAATAGTAGATTATAAGTTTTACAACTTTACTAAAAATTGAAATCTTTCAATTACTTATAAGTAATTAAATCTTATAAAGAATGTCATCAATTATTCATTCGCAAAAGCATTGCGAAAAGAAGTTGAGAGAAATCCGTTATTTAAAACAAAAACAGAAAAATAATACAGAAGAATTAGAAAAGATACAAAAAGAAGAATACTACAACAACATTATTAAATGTCATTATAGAAAGGTTTTAAATATTATACCAGATGATGTTCAGCAACACATTTGGGGTTTTGTAGATACCAATACAAAAATAAATTTCTTGAGAACAACATATACTCCAGATTTAATAAATAATAAATTATTGTCACTTGAGAACAATCGAGTAAATATAAAGAAGCTGTTTTCTTGTCTGAAATATGTGAAAAAAATATTTAACTACTATTTGGACAAAGAGGGTCAAACTTATCAAAGATGGGGGTTTTTCATGAAGGATTATAATAAAAGATATAATGTAGAATATTTTATGAAAAAACCACCAAAATCCCAAAAAAATTATTATATTAATATAATAATTTCTCTTATTGATGTAGCTATTAAAAATTATACGAGAATTTACACAACTAATAAGATTGATGTAGCTATTAAAAATAACACAATTAGTAAGGATTCTAAGGATATTCGTGAAGCAGAAAAAGATATGATAAAACTATTTTGCAGAATTGCGTGCATGTAATAAAAATCCAATATTTATTTCATATATTTTTTGTTCTTTAATTAGGGCAGACACAGGTAGGTGGCGCTATCATTAAATTTGACATATAAATTTGACCGGCATACTCGCAGATACATTGATAGATACCATCAGAAGAAATAGATACGCTACGAAAATCCTTATTTTGTATATTTGTGTCAGTTACTGAAAACCATGTATCTCCATAATCAAAAGTACAATATACCAAACCACCTTGTTGAACCAAAGTTTGATATTGCCCAGTCGCACTAGAACTAGTAGATATCCAGTTTTGATTAGCAAATCTACTATCCCCACTATCTGACCAAGTAACACCAAAATCCCTAGAAAAAAATACGTGACCATAATTTTCAACCGCTGTTTGATATTTACCATCCGAAGACATAGAAACGGAAATCCAATTATTTTCTGTGAAACCATTAGTATTACTAACATTGGTCCATGTTTGACCAAAATCATGTGACCTATAAATATATTCTGCCACAACAGTTTGATATAAGCCATTGTAGGATAAAGCAACATCAGCAGTAGGAAAAGCTTCAATAGATTGGTACATATTATTTTGACTATCTTCTAAGGTCGCAAACAAATCACTATTAATGTCGAGAGATTTCCATGTAACACCATAATCATTTGAGGTATAAACGGTATCGCCACTTGATACAACAGTTTGATATTTACCTGTTAAACATATAGAAACAAAAATATTCGATGTTCCTGAAGAAAATGTATTCGTCCATGTAGAGCCATAGTCATTGGACACATATATTTGTGTACCATTACTAGCAGTTTGATATTGTCCAGTAAAAGATATGGAAACACTATTTGAAGAAGATACACCAATATTAAACGAAACGGTACGAGTTGAACCATAATCATCGGAACAATAAATATCTCCAGTATCAGTAATAGCAGTTTGATATCTACCTGTAGTAGAAATGGAAATAGCAACCCAATTTTTGTTTGGATTACTAAGAATACCATTATATACAACATTTGTACTGGCGGACCACATAGTACCAAAATTAGTAAAATTTTGTAACGTATCATCGGTTAACTGTAATAAAACCGGAAGAGTAGTTACTTGAGTAATATTAGTTGTACTATACGTAGTAGACCGCTTTATATAACCTCGCGTCCAATTAATAATTGGGCGTATAGCATCCAAATTAGTTGGACCAATATTATTAATTGGTAATATGCTTTCTGGCTGTATATTGATTGATAGAGTAATTGTAAAACCTTCTGGTATAAATATTAAATCTCCTGCGATAAATCCATCGACAACACCATAATTTAATTTATTTTCATTAGGAAAACGGTTTCGAAACACATTCCCTTCAAGAGCGTACCGTAACGTTTTATTAATATCACTTATTTTTACTTCACCCGACAAATCAGATACAAAACTACCTTGCATATTAAATTGAGCCGAATTAACAACTTGAATAAACGCGGATGCATCAAAAATACCACCATTATTAATATCAAATTCATTTACTAAAGAAAACAAAGAGGAAAACCCATTTGGGTCTCCAAAATAGGAACCCACTGTATAAATAAAATCGGAATATAAATATTGTAATTGGCCTACAGATATGACACTGTTTGTATTAATACCATCGATAAAATCACATGTACAAAGATTTATTGAATCAGTTAATAGTAAATTGGTATGAGGGTCGTATAATGCTTCGACAACATCAATATTAGACGAATCTTTCATAATACTTAATTTTTTATTTAAGGTACGAGCACTAAACGTTACCTGAACGCAACCAGATACATCATATTGAGCTAAAGCATCTGCTGTGGCTAAATTAAGTTGGTTCATGGTTTGATTTACATTAAAACCACCAGCAGCATTAAAGGCATAACTTCTATTGGCATGAACACCACTATCATTAACAATATTAATAGGTAAAGAATAAGACATTTTTATATTATAAGGATAATATAAAAATCAAGACATATTTACAAGCTCAATTAATAAAGGTGCGGATAACATTTTATTTATAATTGTAGTTTTGTGAGTAGCTATTTTATTTAAATCAATTGCATATTCATAAGCCAAACCACTATTTATTATTAAATCATATATAAACGAAGAGCTAGAATCAATTTGCGGGTCTACAACGGTTTCTACAAGTACCGAAAGCCCAGCGGGGATAAAAATCAAATCACCTGCTAAAAATCCATTCGCCACTCCATAATTAGCTGGAACTTGTGAAAAAGATACGTCAGCATAAGTGTGTTGAATTGGATTTGTGAAAATACCATCATTGATTGAAATATTACCATTATTATCTGTTGTATTAATAGTAGTTGTACCATTTGAAATATCAATAATTTCAACAGTCGTGGATTTATTTTTATTATCAACTATAGTAATAGTGACAATATTTGTATTTGGGTCAATAACAGTGGTAGTAATTAAATTATTTGAAACATCAGTTACCGTACCATTTTTAAATTGAAAGGTATTATTAATTGAAATATCAATATGAGTAATATTAGCAGATGGGTCATTTGGTAATGGTACTCGATTACCAAAAATATTACTATCAACAGAATAACGTAATAGCTGGTTTATATTTGATAATGATATAAAGCCAGTTAATGGAACTGCATATGTCGGGTCTTTGTGTTGATATATTAAATCCATAAATTGATTCGCATCAAAAAGACCATTACTTATATCAAACATACTGGAACTAGAAAACAGTCCATCGTTTAACGAACCATATTGATAAAAATATTTATTTACAGCCATCATATAATCAGCATAAAGCGTTTGATATGCACCTACAGATATAACTTGTGATGCATTCATCCCATTTACAAATTCATCCGCACTAATAGATATACTATCTATAGGAAAGCTTTTTGACCGATTATTATAACTTGTATCTAGAATAATAATATTTGATGCATCTTTAAGAAGACCTAATTTTTTATTTATTGTACTAACATCAAATTTTACTTGAACAGCGTAGGTTACGTCGTATAGTTGAAACGAGGTAGCAGCTTGGCCACTTAGTAAAATTGGATTAAATGATTGGTCTGTGCTAAATCCACCTGTTCCATAATACGCATAATAATAGCCAGAATATGCTTCGCTATTTAGTGGTTCTGGCGGATTCAGTACTGTTTGTAATATTCTAGATACGGATGCCATTCTCTTATAAATCATAGAGCATTTTTAAATTAATACAAAACGAAAAATCCGAATTATTCATATAAATTGGCTTCCCATATTCATCAAGTAACTGTATTTTAAGTTTTTGAATATCAACAGGACCAAAATATCGACGTGGTTCTGATACCGTATTATAATCATTTTCATACATAATAGAAAAACTAGCGCCTTTCAAAGGAATTCGCGCCAATATATTTGGTCCTAAAATAGATTTATTGAATGCACTCACAAAATGATTATTAACATTATTATGAAAATCATCAACTACTAAATATAAATAACGAATATTGGAAGGCTCAATAATTGTATCTGCAGTATAAGCTTTTAAACCAAGATATTGCCTCTGTTGAAATCCCAGATTCCATGCTAACTTTGAAGCAATATCTACCCCATCCGGAAGACCATTTTTACCTAAAGTCAAGTCCAAATTTATGTAATTTACATTTCCAGAATAGGCAGTAGAATAATTATTTTTCACACTATTAAAAATAGTGGTTCCAGTGGGAGTTACAGTCGGTGCAATAGATACCCTCCCCGAACCAGAGCCATTTTGACTAATAGGTAATGTAAATTGAATATATGAAAAAATATTATTTGGTCTAAGAATCGTATTATCTGTATTGATTGGTCTCAATGTCAAATTTAACTGTAATATCAAATCAGCTGCACTATAGTTACCATCTGGAACTATAAATGCGCCACTAACTGTTGTTGTTCCATTATTGTTTTCAACAAAAACAAAATCAGGTAAATCTGTAGCTGTAGTATCTCCATTAATAAGAATATAGTTCACTGTAATATAAAAATAATTATTACCATATGCCTTAGAAATTCCATAAAAAGAAATAGGCATTTCCAGTGCAGCTAACTGCATAGATACAACTTTATTAAATTTTTCAGGTAATTGGATAATAAAATCAGAACTCGATGTACTATGAATATTGTCACGAAATCGCGTATCAATATTTAAACATTTGGTAATAATACGGGTATTAAGGGGATTCATATTACTAGGAAAAAACTCACTTTGTAATGTATTTACGTAAGGGACATCGGGACGTTGTATAATTTCATCAATACGATTAGGTACCTCAGCTAATCTAGGTACATCTTCATTATCTAATTTATAATTTTTAGGTATTATCGTGGGTTGTCTATCAAATGGCTTACATTTTACATGAATTAACCAATCTTTTGCCAATGTCAAAAACTCTATTAAATCACGTTTAAACCTTTTGCTAACATGTCCACTTACTAATAATTGTTCTCTAATTTGATATTCTTTTTGTTCAATATCTGCGGCACTGTATTTTAATCGAGGCTTTAACTGAAAAAATCTTTCAATATCCTTTATGCTATAATTACCAATATCTAAATCTAAATTCAAGTGGTCAGACATATATATTTAGTTTAGCTTTTCGTCGTGAAAACAAAACGTAAAATAAAATGTCTATCTAATATAAATGTCTATTAATACATTAAAAAAGAAAACTCAAGCAAAGTATAACAATTCAAGTGTTGGGCAAAACCAATTTTCATTAAATGGCACTCATCGTAGTCAAGGATGGGTTGGTCAAACTATGTTATCGCGTTCTTTACCAAGAACTCCATTGAAAGGTCAAACACCAAAGGGTTACGGAGGCTGCTGTGGAACTTATAATAAAAAACAAGGTATTATTCAAAGCGCAGTTACAACCTTAAATAATAATAACATTATTAAACCATCTGTTATTTCCAATAAAGGAATGTTGGAAGAAAAAATTACGCCGTATCGTAATTATTTAATGCCTTATCCGTATGTATTAAAAATACCTATACGCCATACTACTTGCACAACAGTAAAGTCTGGTTTAGTAAATAATAATGACGCTGGCCTATACACAGAAAATTTAAGCGTTTCAACAGGTGCTTGTGTTCAAACTATCAATAAAAATCAAACTTATTCAGGAAATTCGAATTACAATTCTTATTGTCATAAAAAAATATGTTCTTTGACTGACGTTCTTACTAACAAGAATGGTTCTTGTATAGACCTTGATTCTATTGATAAAACAGATTTAATAAAAGGAACACGATTACAATGCGATGATTATAAAAATGTCAAACCGGACCAATACAATGAAATTTACTTTAAGAAAGGAATACAATATAATGCGGATGGAACTTATGTTCTTTCGGTCAATCCGACAAACGGTGGCGTCTTACCGGGACCTCAAGCATCTTATTAAAAATTGATTTTCTTATGATTTGATTTATTCTATTAAATGAAATCATGGAGCAGGAGCCACTTACTATACAATATTTGAAAAGTCTTAATGAAAAAGAACGCATGGCATATGAAATAGCAAAAGACCATCTAGGTTCTACGTTTTCATTGGAAAAGAGTAATGGATTTATTGAGTGGACCAAAAAGTTAACAGTCGAACAACAAAAAACTAAGCCATCTTAGATTTAATAGCCTTGAAATCCCTATAACTAAACACTTCTTTTTGTACGTCACTATTTTTTGATAGACCATCAATTAAATCAGTTTTAAAGCCATTATTTTTATATCTAGGCACTGGCTTTTGTAAGAATTGAAAATTTATTACTTTACCACGATTAATAAAGCAATTACGCTGTTTGTCTTTGACTGGTACTTGCTTTGATGTTTCAACTTTTGCCGAAACATTATTATATGTCTTTAATTTCGCAAACGGTCCATCGCGCATATTATTTTCTTTTTTTGTTTTGGAAGCAGGTTGTTTTTCTTCATCGGCTCTTATAGTTAATAACTTTGACTGGTTATCTGTTGGTCTTTCCAGCTCATCCATAAAAAAATCATAGCATTTGAACGTCATGACGTATTTCATGGCAATTGTATTTAAAATATCATATGTTAAGTGTTGGTCGCAGTGATATGCAAATCCTAACTTATATGGGTCATAATACATTATTACATTACCGCGTGGACTGTTTTCAAAAAGGATTCTTCTACGCCATTCCTTCTCCAAATCGTTATCTGCACTGAATAGTGCAATTTTCAGCTCCTTTTTGTCATAAAAAGTATTTTTAATATTTGAATTTACATCAAGACTTAATAAATCAGTAAAACTATTCTTGAATTTTATTCTATATATTTCTCCGTAGGGTTTCTCTATTTCCACTTCGTTTTTTACTTGAGGAAATTGACGAAACATGAAATAAATAAAATATATGACTTTTAAAAAATAGGCATAACTTACAAATAGTATTTGATTAATAGATATCATTTCAGTATTATTTATAAAACAAAAGTTTTTATATATATTTTGATACTCAATGTTTTTTTAGTTCATGTGTTCCGTCTTCAACTTGTTGTCTACGAAACTCAAATAGCTTTTTAATTTCATCATCCATAAAGGGTACTTCAATACGTTCATATCTCTTATATGGATTATCTGGATGAATACATACCAAATAAAGACCCGAAATTATTCTCCCATATTTAGCTTGTAAAATAGCGCGATATGTATTCAATTGTAGAGAATAATGCCAGAAATTGGTATGAGGTAAATGATTTATACATTCGGTTGTAGCAGTTTGACCACCAAATTCGTCTTCGTATTTTATTTCAATACATCTCTTCCAATCATAAATTTGTAAAGTTCCGTCTGGAAGTTCAAAGACCATGTCAATAGAACCACTTAGTTTCAACTCCTCATAATAAATCATCCATTCAGTGCGATATGGTTTAAGCTCTGGAAAATCGGCATCAAATTTAAGGAACCATTCAAATTCTATCGAATCATTTTCGACTTCATAATAATTATAGTAACACTCAATATCATAATGAAGTTTGGTACCACGTAGTGATGCATCTCCACCTTTCTTAGACCAGGCATCTTTAATCTCTTGCGCAGTCATACCATAATATTTATATGTAGGGTCGCGCATTTTCTTACCACGTACAATATTATTGGCGACTTCATCCGCATCAAAATGGGGAAAATGGCTATGATTAAATGTAGTCACTGAAGTATAACCTTGCTGACCATGTACGGTATAAATATGTGGTCCTTCATCAAATTCAATATATTGGTCCCGTTCATGAGCATTAAGTTTGGCCAAATAATCTGGCGGTGTTGGCATGTTTTAATTATCTAAATAAATAAATAAAACAATCAATTTTTAAGTTTATGTAGTAATCTACGTGCTTTGATAGTCACAGCGCGATGTTTATATTGCCTAGAGCGAATATAAGCAGCATAAACACCTTTTCTATTTATTTTACATGTATTACGTCTGCATATAGGAAACGATTTGTTAGGTCCTAAAAAACAATGATGACCACACCGTTTTAACATTAGAGTACGTTCATGAGTACCTGGTTGTTGTTTTGACCATCCTTTCGTACGAATAAATCGCTTTCTACTTCTACCACCAAACTGTGAATTAGTAAATTGATATAGTCTTACTGCTGGTTCTTCTAAAGAAAAAAGCATTTATTTTATATATAGATTTTAAACAAACTCAAACTCGACTACATTCTTCAAATTCATTTTTAACTTGGTATAACATGCTTGACGAAGGCGATGATTTCGTGTACTGTCAGACATCTTACCTCCTAATACTTTTTGGAAATTATCATAGTATTGTTCTCTAGCTTGTTCGTCGGAATCAATACGTGTTTTATTTTGTTCATACCAATTTTTAAATTCGGTAATCATTTTTTGTGCAACAAACGAGAACCATTTATCTAGTTGTTTATTTGGTATTTGTTGCCAACCAAGTTTTTCTTCATTATCCACGGTATATTTATCATAAACATAAAATATATTTGATTTTTGTGAAAATGCGCGAATAGGTAATTTGTCCAAGTTCTCAAAAAGAGCATCAAAACATTTTAAAAGCGCAGTCAATAAATCATATTCAAATACTTGTTCCAAATAGGTTTCGACAGGTAGTGAAGTCATCCAATTAGTAAAATCGGTTTCTGGTATACAATCATAACGATTATTGAGCCAATCCAGAACATCAATACGCTTCCTCTGTTTTGAAGCAAACTGTTTTAATTGATTATTCTCTTTTTCTAATTTTATTACGCGAACTGATAATTCTTTTACATAACTAAATAGTTCTGTAATAGTAGGTGTCTTATCGAAAGCTTCGATTTCGTTTTCAATCTCTTTAGTAGATTTAAATGAGAACTCGCAAAATCCAACGTGTCTATCATAATTAAATTTTTCTTTATAAGAAGTAAAACAATATTTGCATTTGTAGTTGGTAGGTGAATAATTCATTTAATATCTGCCGAATAATTATAGTCAATTTAAATCAATTTTTATCATGAAATTGTTTTTTCAGTATAGTCGCGCACGAGACCAAATTAATTTAGATATATCAAATAATCTCTTAACAAATTATCCTACGTTTACAGACCCTAGAGATAGTTTACGTAAAAATATAATAAAACCGAAGCGAAATTTTGATGCATTTAAAGAACCAATTGTATCATCTGCATCAACTCGGTCAATGTCAATGTTTCAAAGAGGAATTATAGAAAACGTAACTGGACCAACAGATAATTGTTCGTCATGTGGTGGTGCCAAATAATCTATATGTTTTATATAAATGAGTGAATATTTTGATAAAAAGGGGCTTTTTTCTCAGCCCAAAACTACACAATATGGAAGCCATATGGTAATGACAAATGTTCATAAGGAAACAAAAAAAAAGTATTTAAATATTGACACCAGATTTAGAGATGACTATAGCTATAGTCAATTAGCAAGTTTCAACATTACTCTTCCTGAGAAAATTACTGAGGTAAAAAGCATATATATAACCAATGTTGAAATTCCGGATGTACTTTTTAATATATCTTCTGTACAAAATAATAATAGTTTTGTTCTGACAAATACTAATACAAAAGCAACTACAATAATTAGCGTACCTGATAATAAATATAGTACCATTAATTCTTTGAATTCTCAGTTAAATTATGCACTTACCCAAAAAAACATAACAGATATTTCTTTCTCATTCGATTTGTCATTGAATAAATCAAAAATTGGTAATAGTTCAAGTACAAACAAATATAATATAAATTTTGCAGTAGATGCTAGTGGTAATTATGACAGAACATTAATTAATTCAAAACTAGGATGGGTTTTAGGATATAGAGATATATCATTGAATTTAAATAACATAGTTAGTCCAGCACCAAATTCCTACTTGATTGCCCCAGCATTACCTGACACTTTTGGTCCAAAATATTTATATTTGGCGATAGATGAATTTTCACACGGAAATCAGCGTTCATTTATTTCTCCATTACCAAGGTCTTTAATTAATAAAAATATTATTGCGCGTATATCAATATCAACGACGGTTTTTGGATTTGGAAATTTAATTAGTGCCAATCGTGCTGATGGTTCGATGGTTAGTGATAGACGTGAATATACAGGTAAAATAGACTTACAAAAATTAAATGTTCAAATACTAGATGAATATGGGCGACCAGTTAGTTTAAATGGACTGGAATTCTCGTTTTGTATGGAAATAGAACACGAATAGATATTTATCAAATAAACTATTTTGATAAATATTTAGTGCTGGAAAGGAGGTGGTGGTGGTGTTGCCCTAAGATGAACATGCGGCGGTATAATATAATGTAAATGACGAGAATTTGGTTCGAGAGCTTTTGGCACAATCATATTTTTCGTGGGAGGAGTGTTCGTACTATGAGGTTCGTCAACTCCATCTCGATATCTATAATTAGGGTAGTCCGGATAAGGATAGTCAGGATATGGATAAGGATAGGGATATGGATAACGAGGATAAAAAATTCTTGGTTTATTTGAACTATCCGTTTGATTATCATGAGGAATACTATTTTTTTTTAATAAACCTTTTAATTCGTCAATTTCAATATCTTTTTTAACTATATGTTGAACAAGTTCATTATTTTTATATTTTAATTGCATGTGTAAATCATTGTTCATAGAAACGTCAGTGGGCATTTGAAAATCACGACTATATTTTGCTTCGACATCATTTAATTCATCGAGTTCATTATAAAGACCTGCTAGTTTATAACTATTGTATAACAAAGGAAACGAATATGGATAATATCCATAAGGATATCCACCGTAACAATACGCCATATATAAATTAATAACATAATGTCTTATGCAAACAAAATACGCTAAATATTCATTTACGACAGCATAATTGTAGTCGTATTGATACAATTGTATTATACAATATAAAATTAAGGGTATAAAAATATAATGAGTATTAAGATAAATGAGTGAAATAAAAATTGGTGATTATACTTATGATATATCAAATTTTAAACATCCGGGAGGTAACGTGATACATTATTACACTGATGGACAGGATGCAACACAAGTATTTGAAGAGTTTCATTATCGTAGTAAAAAAGCAGCAATAGTTTTGAAATCATTACCCCATGTACTAACAAAATTACAGAATAATGAAGATAAAGAAATGTTGGATGATTTTTATCAATTTAGAAAATCGTTAGTCGAGCGTGGTATGTTTGAGCCAAGTTATTTTCATATTTCTTATCGTATTGTTGAACTAATTGGACTTTATCTTTTAGCAACTTTTTTGATAAGATATAATGTTCTCATTTCTATATTTTTATTTGGTATATTTGGTGGACGTTGTGGTTGGCTACAACATGAAGGTGGTCATAATTCATTAACTGGAATAATAAAAATAGATAAGGCTATTCAAAATATTTTTATTGGATTTGGCGCGTTTGTGGATGGTTCAATGTGGAATAGTATGCATTATAGACATCATGCTTCTCCTCAAAAAATAGGACACGATGTTGATTTGGATACAGCTCCATTAGTTGCGTTTTATGAGGGTGCAATGAAAAACAAATCCATGACTATTGTTAATAAATTATGGTTGAAATATCAGGCATATACCTTTTTACCAATTACATCGGGTGTTTTTGTTATGATGTTTTGGGTACTTTATTTACACCCACGGAAGATAATTCGAGATAAAAATATAGTACAAGGGCTGATGGTTTTATCTGGACATATCACTAGAATATCTTTATTCGCTAAGTATTCTGACGTTTCTTTATATTATGCGTTATATTATCATTTACTTGCATTATGGATAACAGGAATTTACTTATTTGGTCAGTTTTCTTTATCACATACATTCACACCAATAGTCGACAAAAATGAGAACCCAAATTGGGTAAGATATGCGATTGAACATACTGTTGATATAGAGCCCGAAAACAAATACGTAGGATGGATAATGGGATACTTAAATAATCAGGTAATACATCATCTTTTTCCTACTATGCCTCAATTTAGAGGACCAGAAGTAAGCAAAGACCTAATAATTTTTTGTAAGAAGTGGGATATTAAATACAACATCATATCTTACAAAGAAGCTTGGTTACAAATGTTTAAAAATCTAAACGATGTAGGTAACGGAATAGCTGAACAATAAAAATTGATTTCACCCGATATTTTACATCTAGTGAAAAAAATGAATGAAACTCTAAGCCCGGAGCAAAATTTTGCTTTCGAAAAATTTAAGCGGAATGAAAATTTGTTTATTACCGGTCCTGGTGGTACGGGTAAAACAAAGTTGATAAAACATTTGGTACAATACGCAAAAGATATAAAACGTAGAGTTCAAGTATGTGCTCTTACTGGTTGTGCTGCGGTTCTACTAAATTGTAATGCGAGAACGATACATTCATGGAGTGGTATTAAATTAGCTAAGGGAGATAGAGACCGTATAGTTCAATCGGTAATTAAAAATAAGCATTCAGTAAAAACGTGGAAATCTGTAAATGTTCTCATTATTGATGAAATTAGCATGATGTCTAAAAAAATTTTTGATATTTTGGATGAGCTAGGAAAACGTATTCGTAATTCGTCAAGTCCGTTCGGTGGTATCCAAATGATTTTCACTGGTGATTTCTTTCAACTACCACCAGTTGGAAATGACGATGATGAGGATTCTACTAAATTCTGTTTTGAAAGTACTCTATGGTCTCAGACTTTCAAACCAGAAAACCATATTCAGCTTACTACCATATTCAGACAGAAAGACCCATTATTTGTTGATATACTTTCACAAATACGTAAGGGTAAATTAAACAAAGATTGTATTGATATTTTACGGAAGCATTTAAACCGGCCTTATGATGCGTCGAACCATAATGGTATTATTCCGACTAAACTATTTCCTATTAGGTCGAAGGTCGATTATGTGAATTCCATGATGTTCTCAAAAATTGACGAAGATGAATATGAATTTGAACATAGCGTTATCAATAATTGTAAGACGTATAATGATAACGGTAAACCTATACCAAGTGAACTATTATTGAAATGCATGCGTATAACTCAACAAGAAAAGGAATATGAAATTGAGAACATTTTGAATAATAGCCCGTGTTCTCGAATTCTGCGTTTAAAAAAGGGCGCATCGGTACTTTGTACCGTGAATCTTGATATGGAAAACGAAATATGTAATGGCTCACAGGGACAAATTTTAGATATTTATGATAAAGATACAAGTACAATTGTTGTTGTAAAGTTTTCAAATGGACATGTAAAACATATTGGACCACATCTATGGCAATCAGAGGATTTTCCAACTATAGCGATAAAACAATATCCTTTATGTTTAGCATGGGCCTTAACTATTCATAAGATACAAGGTGCAACACTTGCATTTGCGGAAGTGGATATTGGAGACTCAGTATTTGAATATGGACAAACCTATGTGGCACTTTCACGTGTACAAAGCTTAGATGGTCTTTATTTATCAGCTTTTAAACCAGAACGTATTCAAGCGAATCCAAAAGTTATTGTCTTTTATGATTCTATAAATCCTATTGACTTATCTACTATTTCAGTTCAAATAAATTTTACTGATTTTGAACTGAATGAAGAGAACCAGGACATTAAGGTTATTCGATTATAAAATCTTCGTCTATATATATGGTCGCAGGGTCGATTTTACCTGTTACAATTTATAATGGAAAATTATTTTTTTTATTCGGAAAGGAGAACCCATATGAAGATAGTGCCAAAGGTTGGTCCGATTTTGGTGGGGGATGCGAAAACGGGGAAAGCCCTTTTGAAACCGCTATGCGTGAAGGTGGAGAAGAATTAACCGGATTTTTAGGAGATGGCCAAACTATTAGAAAACTTTTGCAACGCCAAGGTATTTATAAAATAGTTCATAATGATTATCATGTACATCTTTTTTTTTTACCTTATGATGAGAACTTACCTAAATATTATAATCAGAATCACGAATTTCTATGGAAACGTATGGATACTAAAATGCTAAGTAAATCGAAATTATTTGAAAAAATACAAATCGATTGGTTCTCTGAGACACAACTAAAGACCAAACGTTCTCAATTCCGTGGATTTTATCGTGAAATAGTTGACAAGTTTATTGACGAAATCGAGAACATTCGGTCTTTTATATCAAAGAAATCGGTGCGAAAAACACGTAAAAATAAAACGGATTAAGTGTATCTAGATTTTGTACGCGCATTGGTTACAGTTCCAACACTTCCACCATAATTTACTCTTGGTTTTTGGAGAACTTGTGCGTTATTCGAGAACAATGATTTCATGGTATACCAATTCGCCAATTTTTTATTTGTATTAGGCTGAACTAATGGGAACTTAGCCTGGGTTCTAGCCATATTGGGAGTACCAAATTCTATATAGGGCATGTTTATATTATAATACAAGATATTTTTTAGCTAATAAATAATTGCATATTTGAGAACATTTTATCTATGTATATTTAAATGAAAGAAATACATTCTATAAAACGTATCAAAAAGTATAGAAATGGTAAAAAGGAAGTAGATATTATTGAATTAAACAATAATGGTATCAAAAAAATCAACAATTTAAAAAAAACAAAATGCGTACCCTTTAGACGTAATCATTTATTGTTTACTAACAAAAGACGTGGCAAATCAGTAGCGCAAAAAATTTTTAATGAATTTAATCGTAAGAAAAAGACGCAAAAACGCCGTCAAAAATAAAATACATACTAATTGTATATAATTAATATGTCATCAAATACGTGGAGACAATATGGTGGTACCAGAAAACAAAATCAACTTCATAATTTAACAATAGGTACTTTGGTAGCCGACCAAGTATTAATACGTGAATCTTATGCTGGTAAATTTAAAATTCCGGGCTCGATTTTTGTAGGGGCAGACGTTAATGCTATTGGTAACGTTTATGCCTTTGGTAGTTCAGTAACTACGTTTGATTCGTATGTAGGGAAAAATTTATACTTAAATAAAAACCTATACTTTGGTAGAGATGCATCACTTAGCGAAATTGAGCTTTTGCAACACGCATACATGGCGGGTAATTTTGCAAATAAAACCATAGGTATAAATACACAAAATCCAGTCAGTAGTTTTGATATTAATGGCTCAAATGATAAGCAAACACAAATATTATCTGTAAGCTCATTAAATGCTGAAGTTAGAAGTATTCCTGCAAAAAACGTAAACAATCGTGGAATAGCATTAAGTGCGACAGACGATAATGCAAAAATGTCCTTTTATATAGATACTCCCTTGAATTATTCAAATAAGCAAGATGCCCTTATTCAGTACGAGAAAGGAGGAAATATGACTTATAGTGCAGCAAATAACAATATTATTTCTTCTACAAATACGAATATTAGTTCAACTATCTCAACTTATCTTACTGCTAAGACAATAACAAAAATAACCACCGGCCAAAGTGTTACTATAGATACATCAAATACAAACATTTTATCACGTCTTTATATTTCAAATCGAGGACAACCCACGAACATTTATAATGAAAGCACAATCATTTATGATATATCAAACGGACTTTATTTATATGATGCATACGAGAAAGAACAAGCAAAAGCAGGTTCCGCGCTAACATTGGTTGCTACAGATAATAATTCGAATACTTTTTTGAGATTGGTCACTCCAAATAATGCGGGACTTTCTATTGCTGCGGGTACTTATCCTAATGACACAAGTCGAACTATAAATACTATAGGAATGACAGACAACACGGGTAAATATCGTGTGAATCAAACCGTAGTTTCTGGTAATTCAGCAATAAAATATTATACTACTACCGGATTCAATACTTATGCTCCACGCACTGATAATTATATAATGGATATTAACGGACCAACGCATATCAGCAATGGCGAAATTAATCAAATGGCCAAGTTTGATTATGAAGTTCTAAAAATATCGTTCTCAAAAACGGTAAAAGATTTTGGTATAGCTGTCGGGACTCCTAGTCCAACAGAAACCGTTAGTCCAACAATAAATCGTCTTCCACAATATATTTCATATACTAATGACTCGGGCGTAACATGGACTCCGGTCCGTGTGGACGGAACCGGCGATTTTGAATTAGGACAACAAAAAAATTTTACTGTATATACACACGACAAGACCTATGCATTTTTGGGTACAAGTACGAGTGCACTATATTATACAAAAGATGGAGGTAAAAATTGGGTAAACGCTGCAGCAAACGACCCAGGAAGTGGCAATGATTATCGTCGTACATATAAAACCCTTTTTTTAAGCCCAACTATAACAGATGGCAAAAACAGATTATTCGCATCGGTCATTAGAGAAAAAGACCAACGAGGAGGACTACCACCTATTATAGAATTGTGTGTTTTTTATGCTGATTTAAATTTAGGTAATCTACCCGCCCTACCATCTCAAATACAAGGTGCCCCGGACAACACTATTTATTTTTTTCCAAATACTAATTTGAATAATAGCGACAATTTTGGCGAAACAGTAGTAAATATCGCTATGACAAATATATATGCAAGCGATGGAATTGATAATTCAATTTATTTTGTAGGTACGGGAATTAATAAATTTAATATTTCAAATGTCACTTCCGAATATTTAAAAAATACCGGAAATACCTATTTTGGTATTCATTGTATTAATAATTTGATTGTAGCTGTAGGTTCTAGTATTATTTCATATACAAAAAATGGAACAGATTGGCTCAACTCAACATTACCGAGTGGACTTGGAGACGTCACATTAAGAAGTGTTCATTTATTTGACACAAATAATGGTATGGCAGTAGGAGATAATGGAACAATTTTATATACAAAAAATGGAGCCGTAAATTGGTTTATTGTACCAGACTCTATTTTAAATTCGTCTGGTTATTCCGCTCGTATAAATGGTTCCAACAACCAATTACGAAATATATACATGGTCGATACCAATATTATATCAGTGACATCAGTAAAAAAAAATTATGTATTTATACCAGCAGTATTAACACCACCAGCACGACCAGCTGTATTCATACCAGGCCTAAGTAAAGTTTATACTTGTTATTTACCAAATCTATATAATGCTGCTACAAATAATATTTTTGATGTCAGTGGTAATATGACTGTTTCTGGTAACATAGATATTAATGACGGAGGTAATTTAAACACCAACTGTCCAACATTTAATTTAATAAATACGTCAGCAAAAACTGTAAATTTTGCGGGGGACGCAACTTCAATTAATATTGGTAATCGTTCAAAACAAACGAATGGTAATCCATCCGTAATCAATTTAAATACGGATTTGGATATATTGGGCAATACAACCTTGCATTCTACAGTAAATATGAAAACGGATTTGGCTGTAGATGGTAACCTCATAGTAAATGGCATAGGAAATTCATTGTTTAATGGCCGTCTTTTTGTTGGCAAGGGACTTGAAGTAGCTGAAAAAGCTGTTTTTAATAATGGTATTCACGTATTTGGTAATATTGAACACGAACTCGATTTCCGTTATCTAAATAGGCTTTATGTAGAACAGGACGCATATCTTTATCAACGCATTTTTGTAGGTGGTGATGCTTCTTTGAATGGTAATGTATATATTGGTGGTCCTCTTTTAATTCCAGCAACTTTTACACCTAATACAAATATAATTACATTAACTGGATTACTCCCTATTCAAGACTCTGGTTCATTGGAAATAGGAACTGGTGTATCATGCTATGATGAAAGATATGGTGGTTGGCTTATTCCTCAAGATACAACTATAGTAAGTATCAATCAAATTCAAACATCTGGTTATAATCCTGTCACTAAACGTAATGATATACCAGGAGATATATTAAACGGTAACATAATTACTTTAAGTCGACCAATAACTGCAAATGCAAATGTAGGTACGTCAATAACAGCAAACGTTATTTTTCAAAACTCAAAAATATTTTCCGTTTATCCTGATACTTCATTAAATAGTCGTCTTTGTGTTGGTGGGGATGTCTCTTTAAATAAACGATTATCAGTTGTTAATGATATTTCACTAGGTGGAAATATAAATATAGGAGATAATACAGGAGTATATGCAAACATTACCACAAAAGGAATAACATATCAAGCAACTATATCAAAAAATGGCGCAGTAAACACTAATCAATATAATTTTTTACCTTATTCGCAGCTTCAGTATATACAAACGTTATCTGAAGATGTTCAAAAAAGATTAACTGATTTAACAACTAAAACTAGTTCAACGGGAACAATAAGTCCAAATACTCAAACTGTGCCGACAAATCTTCAATTGATTGAAACTACAAACTCATCTATAACCATAAGTTTTAGTCCGGTTCCAAATGCGTACATTTATAAGGCATACGTAAATGGTTCATTCGCAAATGGTGTAAATGGTAAACCTTATGCAGTCGGTTCAGCTAATAGTTTTACTATTTTTGCTTTAAACACTTCGACGGAATATACAATAACTGTTACCGCAATAAATGCAGTTACTGGTTCAGAAAGTAGCAAGTCGTCAGAATTAAATACAACAACAACAACTCGTGAATTTGATGTAAATAACACAGAGAGCAGAGATTTTACCATCGACGAAACAACTATAGACCCATCTAGTTTTGGTGTTACAACAATAGACCCGGCTATGCTTGGACTATTAGATGTTGATTTTAGTCAAAATGTTATAACAAATAGTGCTTTTCGTAATACATTAACAACATTATTAACCTTTGATGTCGCTGGTAATAATTTATTTATAAGTGGAAATCTGGAACCGACGACTCCGTCAAATTTAAATATAGGTGCGTCGGATTATCCTTTTGCATCATTATATTTAAACAATCAAAATGCAATAAATTTTATGTCTCAAAGTCTCACAAATCAAGGTACAATGACGTTTAATTTATCCACTGGTTACTTAGATTTGTCATGCAATGGCCGATTAGGTTCAACTCTACTTAGTTATGGTGGAAACGTAGCTATCGGAAAACCATTACCTACTACAAATTTTGATGTTCTCGGACAGAGTATTTTTAATGGCGATATAACACAGCAAACTGGTAATCTTTATCTAACTAATCGTTTATTTATACAATCTGATATTTCTTTGGTAGGAAATATGTTTTCTGGTAAAAATCTTTACCAGACAGGAGACACATTCTTAAACTCACGCGTTTTTGTTCTAGGTGATATATCTATAAATAGTAATTTATTCATACTTAAAGACGCTTCCTTAAATCAGCGATTATATGTTGCTAACGATACCTCGCTAAATAGGAATTTGTTTGTTGGTCAAAATACTACAATAAACGGTACAACATTATTAAATAACAGATTAACTGTTCAAGGTGGAACATTAATTAATAACGACGTATCATTGAATTCCAATTTATTTGTTAACAAAAAAGTCACAATAAATAACGATTTATCATTGAATGGTAATCTAGTAGTAAATGGTTATGCCTTTTTAAATAGTGATGAATATTTACAAGGTAATTTATTTGTTACAGGTGGGCAATATTTGAATGGTGATATGTTGATAACTGGTTTTACAACTAATTCACGAGACGTGACAATGAATTCCAGATTGTATGTGTTTGGCGATGTTTCAATAAATAACCGCTTATTTTTAAAAGGTCTTGCTAATTTTAATAATGACGTCTTAATGAATAGCAATGCTTTTATAAAAAATGATTTATCATTGAATGGCAATTTATCTATTGGTGGTACAAAATTAATTGTAAGCGGAGATACCTCATTGAACGGTGGTTTATTTGTAAATGATAGTTTCTATGTTAACAGAGATAGCTCATTTAATGGAAAAGTATTTGTAAACAATACATCAATCTTTAATTCTGAGGTTACATTGAAGAATCGTTTATTCTTGGCAAACGACGCGTCATTTGCTTCAAATCTATATGTAAATAACAAAATCATAACCAATAATGATTTGTCTATAAATGGAAGTATTTTTAATTCAGGACAAATTATGTCTAGAGGAGACATAAGTACCAATTCTAGATTATTCGTATCGGGTAGTACTACATTATCTAACACATTAAATGTACAAGGATTTACTCTTTTAAATAGTGATTTGTCTGTTAATGCAAACATCTTTTTAAATAATTCAATAACATCAGGAAATACTTTTGTAAAAGGAAATATTACTTTAAATGGAGACGCGTCTTTTAATTCAAATTTAGTGTTAGCTAAAAAAGCGCTAATAAGTGGAGACGTAAGTATGAATTCCGATTTATTCGTAAATAATAACATTTTTAATAATGGTTCGATAACTACAAAGAGTACCCTTTTAACTTACTCAGACGCAACAATTGGTTCCAATTTATATGTAAATAATAACACAAACTTAAACGGAGAGTTAGCAGTCAATGGAAATGCAAACATATCAGGTAGTGTAATAGTATCAAAGGATGTTTCTTTAAATGGTAGATTATTTGTAGGTACATATCCGGTTGGGTCTATTCCTATTAATGCTATTGCTGGTGGTGCTGGTCTTGCTCTTGGTTCATTTGCTGGTGATGTAAATATCGGAAAAAATTTCTATGTAGGTGCTGAAACAGTTTTGTATGGTAATCTAACCGTAGTTAAAAATCTAACATTATTGGGTCAACTTATTATTAAACAATATACTGTCAATCAAACCATTACTACTGTTAGTTATGAAGTACGAATCGCCGAAGATTTATCCTTAGGAGGAAGATTATATATGACCGGTGACGCATCAATAAATGGTCGTCTTTTTGTAGGCCAGGACGTATCATTAAACGCAAACTTATATGTTGGTGGAAAAACCGCGTTTGCGCAGCCTATTACCATAGGTAATACTCTTACAATCAATGGACAAGTTATTGAAAATGGTCAAGTCACGACAAACGCATTAGTAACAAACAATGCTTTAAACATTTTTAATGGTGATATTTCTTTAAATAGTAGATTCTATGTCGGTGATTACTCAAATTTTAATGGAGATGTATCAATAAATAATCGTCTATATGTGCAAAATGATACGTCATTTAATGGCAATTTTTATGCATATGGCACGTCCATATTAAACTCAGATGTATCTATGAATAATAGATTATACGTAAAAAATGATAGTTCATTCAATGGTAATTTCTTCGCATATGGACTATCAATATTAAATTCAGATGTATCAATAAATAACCGTTTATATGTACAAAATGATGTATCAATGAGCTCTAATTTATACGTAAACAAAAGGACGACTATAAACGGAGATGTATCAATAAACAACCGTTTATATATTCAAAATGATGTATCTATGAGCTCTAATTTATTTGTGGCAAAACAAACTATATTAAGTGGAGACGTCTCCTTAAACACTCGTTTATATGTTAGAAATGATGTGTCTATGAGTTCAAATTTATTTGTTAACAAACAGACAACATTAAATGGAGATGTATCTATGAATACGCGTTTATATGTGAGAAACGACGTATCATTTGGTTCTAATTTATATGTTAATCAATCATCTATATTTAATGGCGACGTATCAACAAATAACCGTCTTTTTGTGGCTAATGATGCATCAATAAACGGTAATTTTTATGTTGGTGGCAAAACAATATTTCAAAACGAGGTATCATGTAATAAAGTATTATATGGAGTTGACGCGTCATTCACTGGTAATATTGCTATTTATGGAAATTTATATTTACATACTGATTTGAGGTTTGACTCATTATATGTGAAAAAAAATATATCAGCATTAGGAAATGTTTTTATTACTGGTCAAATGACTCAAATGGTTGATGCTTCATTAAATGGTAATCTTAATGTAATAAATGATACTTCATTAAATGGCAAATTATCTGTTGATAAAGATGCATTATTCAATAGTAATATGAATGTTTTAAAAGATACATCATTAAACCAAAGATTATTCGTGGGTTCAGACACTTCTTTGAATGGTAATTTATACGTTGGAATAAATAGTGCTTTTAATGGAAACACCATACATACTGGAGATGTATCAATGGTAGCTTCATTAGACCTGAACGGACCTATGATTTCCCGTAGTAATATGAATGTTTATGGAATTATCAATCAATATAATACCAATCCTACCAATCAAAACACTATTGTAAATAATACATCTTACGTAAGTTCCAATGCATCACAAGTAACGTTGGGAACAACTTCTGGTCAATCGGTTTATGTACCTGGTAATATAGGTATAGGAATAATAAATCCACCTGTACCTTTATATATTAATAAATCAAGCACAAGTACCGGACAAGATGCAGGATATTATATTTCAAATAGTTCATCGAACAATACTACAGTGAATACGACAACCGGATATAATTACAGTATTTATGCATTAAATTCAATAGCTACTTCGGATAAGTTGATAGCAACATCGAGCGTTTATTTTTCAGACGAGCGCATCAAAACTAATATTCAAGATATTGATTGTTTGATTGCTCTAGAGAACCTTCGTCAATTGAAGCCCAAACAATATAATTATATTGACATTATTGGACAAGGCCAAGAACCCACTCTTGGTTTCATAGCACAGGAGGTAAAATCTATAATAAATCATAGCGTATCTATTTCCAAAAATTATATTCCCAATATCTATGAATTATGCAAAATTGACAATCTTCTTATTAGACTTTCTCAAAAAACTACCCAAGATTTTTTCACGGGTTCTAAAATAAGAGCCATCACAAAAAGTGCAACTGAGATTATATTTACAATATCTGGAATAATTGACCAAAAAACTTTTACTGTATACGAATACGAGGATACTGATTTTTCAATAGATGATTCGATTTTTATTTATGGACAAGAAATAGATGATTTTAATAATTTAGATAAGAACGCCATTTTTACTATTACGACGGCTGCATTAAAACAAGTTGATTCTGAACTACAAAATACTAAAAAATTAGTAGAACAACAAAGACTACAAATAGAAACTCTAGAATCACAAATAAAAATTATTAATGCTAAGCTAGAGGTTTTTAATCTATGATTTTTCATAATAATTACATACATTCGATTTATTATGAAAATTTATAATGTCGATATAATTATATTAACATGAGTAAATGGCTTGATTTTAGCGCCAACATGTTGAAACAAAGTTACATCAAAGGGTTTGTGGACATAAGTGGAGACGCCCTATATTTAAGACATGATGCATCGATAAACTTTTATAATAGTAGCGCAACAAATATACCCAATATGAGCTTAAAATCAGACAGATTTCGTATTTATAGTGGTAGTTCTTACACCGACGTTAGTACTTCTAATTTACAATACATTACCGGACTAACACAAAACGTACAATCCGCATTGACGTCTTTAGGTAATAATACACGATATTTATCCAGCTCTGGTGCAAATTTAACTAATCTTAGTGGAGGGTTAGTAATACAAAACGATTTGTCGATTAGTGGAAATTTGAATGTAAATTCATATAATGTAAGACAAATCATTACTACTTTAAGTTACGAAGTTTTAATAGCAACAGACTTGTCAATTAATGGTCGTTTATTTACAATAGGTGATGTTTCAGTAAATGGCAATTTTTATACCTCAAAAAATATTAATGTAAGTGGCGATGTTTCATTAAACTCACGTCTTTTTACAAGCGGCGATGTATCCTTAAACGGAAATCTTTACGTAAAAAATGCATTAAATGGTAATACGGCGACTATACAAAATGCCAATTTTACGAACGCCTATGTTTATGGATTATTAAATCCAAAGACAGATGTCAATGTAGGGGGGCGTATGTACATTACTGGTGATGCATCGTTAGGTTCTCGATTATTTTTATTAGGAGATGCATCAATGATGGGAAATGTTTTTGCACCTACGGCCCAGAGTGGTGATAATTCTAATAAACTCGCTACTACCTCTTTCGTAAATACTGCAATATTAAACGCATCACTTGGTGCTGTAAATTATAGTTTTAATACAGACGTGTCAATTAATGCTCGTTTATATGTAAATGGCGATGCTTATTTACAATCACGTCTTTTGATTGTATCTGACGTATCCTCTAGTGGAAATATTTACGGAAAGAACATTTCTTCGACCGGACTATCTGTATTTAAGGGTGACGTATCAGCTAATGGTCGTCTTTATGTTGGTTCAGATGTTTCTGTAAATGGTAATATTTTTACAAACGGAAAAATCATTTCTCAAAACGACGCCTCATTAAACGGTAGAGTATTTGTCGCAAAAGCAGCAATTTTCAATAGTGATGTTTCGTCAAATGGTCGCTTATTTGTTAGTGGAAATGCAGCTATTGGTTCTAATTTGATAGTAGCTGCAAACGTAACTATAGGAAATGTACTAACTACGCAAGGCCTTTTATCTGCACAGCAAATTACCGCATCACAAGATGTGACCTTAAATGGTCGTTTGTTTGCAAATGAAGAGGTAAATTTAAATGGAAATACATATGCTACGACACAGGCCATAACTGATGATTCTACTTTTGTGGCAACAACAGGTTTCGTAAATTCTTACGTTTCTAATTCATTAACAAATTACGCTACTAATTCCTCAGTAACAACTCAGATTAGCGGAATAACTGGTAATTATGCACCTACTGATACACCGACTTTTACGAATACTGTTACTATAAATGGTGATAGCTATCTAAATGGCTTATTGACAGTAGGAAATGCATCAGTGTTTAATGATACCGCCACCTTTAATCAGCCGGTAACAGCAAATAGCACACTATACGTATCTTCTGATGCAACTATAAATAATCGTTTATTTGTTAATACTGATTCGCAATTGACTGGTAATTTATTTGTCCTTGCTGATACGTCTTTAACTAGCCGATTATTCGTAAATAGCGATTCGTCACTAAATGGATTATTATTAGTTGGCTCTGATTCTTCGTTAAACGCTAACTTATATGTAGGAAAAGCGCTAACAGTGATTTCTGATTCATCTTTGAATGGAAACGTTACTATTGGAAAAGACCTAACCATAGATGGAAATTTATACGTAAACCAATATAACCAAAACGTACATGTTGTAACAGTGAGCTATGAATTTATTTTGGCACAAGACATGTCATTAAATGGTCGCCTTCACGTTTCTGGTGATACGTCATTTAATTCCAATTTCTATGTTGCTGGATTAACTGAGCAAGTTGGAGACGTAAATATGCAGTCTAAACTAATAGTTGGTTCTGACACTTCCTTAAATACCAATGTTTCTATAGGAGGAAAAACAACACAGAATGGTGATGTTCTTATGAATTCTAGATTACACATAATAAAAGACACTACTTTAGATGCCGATTTAATTGTAGCTGGAAAAACAGTGCAAACAGGTGATTTAAATGCACAAAATAGAGTCTTTATTACAGGTGACACTTCTCTTAATGCATCTCTTTATGTTAATGATAAAACCGTTTTAAACGGCGATGTTTCTATGAATGCAAGACTATTTGTTTCAAAAGATTCGTCAATAAATGCTAATTTTCATGTTGGTGGTTCTACGACAGTCAACGGTGATATTAATGGGCAGAGCAGACTTATTGTAGCTGCCGATACTTCTTTAAATGGCTCATTATATGTAGAACAACTAACAATTCAAAATGGTGATGTATCTATGAATTCCAGACTTTTTGTAACTTCCGATACTTCTCTTAATAGTAATTTATATGTTGCTGGCTCTAGCCGACTCGTAGGTGACGTTAATTTACAAAATCGTTTGTTTGTTAATACTGATACTTCACTCAATGGTAACCTTTATGTCAACAAATTAACCATTCAGAATGGAGACGCAATTTTAAAATCGCGTCTTTTTGTTATAAATGACTCCTCATTAAATGCTAATTTATATGTAGCTGGTTCCACAGTACAGGTAGGCGATGTTGAGGCTAAAAACCGGCTTTTTGTCTTAAACGACGCGTCATTAAACGCCAATTTATACGTTGCTGGTTCAACTGTACAAGTAGGAGATATAAACGCCGAAAACCGTCTTTTTGTTTCAAACGATACGTCATTAAATGCTAATTTATATGTAGCTGGCTCTAGCACGGTGATGGGTGATGCGAATTTGCAAAATCGCTTGTTTGTTAATAACGATACTTCATTGAATGGAAACCTTTATATTAATCAAAAAACTATTCAGAATGGAGACGCAATTTTAAAATCACGTCTTTTTGTTATAAATGACTCATCATTGAATGCTAATTTATACGTAGCTGGTTCCACAGTACAGGTGGGGGATGTTGAGGCTAAAAACCGGCTTTTTGTTTCAAACGATACGTCATTAAATGCAAATTTATACGTTGCTGGTTCCACGGTACAAGCAGGAGATGTTGAGGCTAAAAACCGTCTTTTTGTTTCAAACGATACGTCATTAAATGCTAATTTATATGTAGCTGGCTCTAGCCGAGTGGTCGGAGATGCTAATTTACAAAATCGTTTGTTTGTTAGTACCGATACTTCATTGAACGGAAACCTTTATATTAATCAAAAGACAATTCAGAACGGCGACTCTATTTTGAATTCACGTCTTTTTGTGCAATCTGATACCTCTTTAAATGCTAATTTATATGTAGCTGGTTCATCTCATCAGGTTGGTGATGTTCAAATAGACTCACGTCTTTTTGTCAATACAGATACATCTCTAAACGGTAATCTTTACGTCGATAAAAAAACAATTCAGAATGGTGACGCGCAATTGAACTCCCGTCTTTTTGTTACAAAAGATGTTTCTCTAAATGCAAATTTATATATTGCGGGTTCCACAGAAGTCGTAGGTGATGTAAATATAAATGCTCGCGTTTTCATAAATGGTGATAGTTCATTAAATGGTAATTTATATGTACGTCAAAAAACCATTCAGAACGGCGACGCAATTTTGAATTCTCGTCTATTCGTTTCACAAGATGTTTCGTTAAATTCTAATTTTTACGTATCGGGTACAAGTATTCAGAATAGTGATGTATCTATGAATAATAGATTATTTGTTTCAAACGATGCTTCCCTTAATTCAAATTTATTCGTAGCTCAACAGACGACACAAGTTGGAGATGTTTTTATGAAAAATAGATTATTTGTTAATGGCGATAGTTCTTTGAATGGGTCACTATATGTAAACCAATTATCAATTCAAAATGGGAATGTTCTCATGAAGTCAAATTTAAATTTATTAGGTGATGCGTCTTTAAACAGCAATGTTTTTATTGGTAAAGATTTGACAGTTGAAGGACACCTATACGTGAATCAATATACTACAAATAAAATGATTACTACAATAAGTATGGAATTGATTATTGCTGAAGATTTGTCTGTAAATGGAAATGTATTTATAATGAATGATGCATTGATTGATTCTCGCTTATTTGTGGCTGCCGATACATCACTAAACGGCAATTTATATGTTAAACAAAAGACAATTCAGAATGGAGATGCGGAATTCAATTCTCGTATTTTTGTTACAAGAGATGCATCTCTTAATGCTAATTTATACGTAGCTGGCTCATCAAATCAAGTCGGGGATGTTCAAATGAATAACCGTCTTTTTGTAAATTCAGATACTTCACTCAATGGGTCAATCTATGTTAAGAAAAACACTATTACTGACGGAGATGTAAATGCAAACTCGCGACTTTTTGTCAGTAACGATACGTCGCTTAATGCTAATTTATATGTAGCTGGCTCATCTCATCAGGTTGGTGATGTTCAAATAGACTCACGTCTTTTTGTAACTAGCGATGTATCTCTTAATGCCAATCTTTATATCAACAGTAAAACAATTCTAAACGGAGACGCACAAATAAATTCTCGCTTATTTGTTACAAATGATGTTTCTTTAAGTTCAAACCTATTTGTCGCTGGTAAAAGTACTGTTAATGGGGATACACTCCTAAGAAATCGCGTCTTTGTTTTGGCAGATACTTCATTAAATGCCAATTTGTATGTTGCTGGCTCAACGCAACATGTTGGTGATTCAACTACACAAAACCGCCTCTTTGTTATAGCAGATACTTCACTTAACGCAAACTTATATGTAAATGGTTCTTCAATTCAAAACGGAGACGTTTCTATGAACGCAAGACTATTTGTATTGTTTGATACTTCATTAAACGCTAATTTGTTTGTAGCTGGTTCATCAAATCAAGTCGGCGACGCGTCATTAAAATCTCGTTTATTTGTTATTCATGATACTTCATTAAATGCTAATTTATATGTGGCTGGTTCAAGCCATCATGTAGGAGATACTACTATTGATTCACGTATTTTTATTCTGAATGATGCGTCATTAAATGCAAATTTATATGTAAACGGCTCGTCTATTCTTAATAATGATGTATCAGTTAACTCAAAACTTTTCGTAGGCCTAGACTCTTCATTAAATGCGAATTTATTTGTAAAAGGCTTGGCTATTCTCAACGGTGATGTTTCATTAAACTCCAAATTATTTGTTGGTTCCGATACATCATTAAACGCAAACTTATATGTAGCTGGCTCAACACAACAAGTTGGAGATGCATCACTAAAATCTAGATTATTTGTTTTGAATGATACCTCATTAAATGCTAATCTGTATGTGGCTGGCTCGTCTAATCAATTAGGTGATGTTTCTATGAAATCTCGTTTATTTGTTTCAAATGATGTATCAGTCAATGCAAATTTATATGTAAATGGTGCAACAACACAGAACGGAGATGTATCGTTAAATTCCAGATTGTTTGTTTTAAATGATACTTCATTAAATGGTAAATTATATCTAGTAGGAGACGCAAAATTAAACTCGCGTTTATTTGTAAACAATGACGTTTCCCTCAATGCTAATTTATTTGTTAATGGTAAAACTATTCAAAATAACGATGTTTCAATGAACGCTTATCTTTCTGTTGGAAGAGATGTTTCTTTTGATGCAAATTTATATGTTAGCAAGTCGACGACAAATAACGGAGATGTCTCAATGAATTGCAAGCTTTATGTTGGTGGTGATAGTTCATTCAATGCAAATTTATATGTAAGCGGCTCGACAACACAGAACGGAGATGTATCATTAAATTCCAGATTGTTTGTTTTAAATGACACTTCATTGAATGGCAATTTGTATGTAAATGGTTCGACTAATCAAATTGGAGACGCAAAATTAAATTCCCGTTTATTTGTCAACAATGACGTTTCCCTCAATGCCAATTTATTTGTTAATGGCAAAACTATTCAAAACGAGGATGTATCAATGAACTCTCATCTTTATGTTGGAAAAGATGTTTCTTTTAATGCAAACTTATATGTAAGCAAGTCGACTACAAATAACGGAGATGTCTCAATGAATTCATATCTATTTGTTTCAAAAGATGTATCGTTAAATGCAAATTTATATGTAAACGGTTCAACAACACAGAACGGAGATGTATCATTAAATTCCAGATTGTTTGTTTTAAATGACACTTCATTAAATGGCAATTTGTATGTAAATGGTTCGACTAATCAAATTGGAGACGCAAAATTAAATTCCCGTTTATTTGTCAACAATGACGTTTCCCTCAATGCCAATCTATTTGTTAACGGCAAAACTATTCAAAACGGGGATGTATCAATGAATTCGCATCTTTCTGTTGGAAAAGATGTATTATTTGATGCAAATTTGAACGTAAATGGCTCGACGACAAATAACGGAGACGTCTCAATGAACTCCCACCTTTATGTTGGAAACGATGGTTCATTCAATGCAAATTTATATGTAAATGGCTCGACGACAAATAACGGAGATGTCTCAATGAACAACCGCTTATTCGTAGGAAAAGATGTTTCAGTTAATGCAAACTTATATGTTAATCAATATACAGTACAGAATGGTGATATTTCAGCAAATTCACGATTATTTGTAGGAAAAGATGTTTCAGTCAATGCTAATTTATATGTGGGTGTTTCTACAATTAATAATGGAGATGTAACTATGAACTCACGTTTATTAATAAATGGAGATGCATCAATGAATGGTAATTTATCACTTGCTCGTGATTTAACCATTGATGGTAATTTGTATGTTCAACAGTATACAACAAAAAATAAGATTACTACAGTAAATTATACCTTATTATTAGCGGAAGATTTATCTGTAAATGGTAATTTATCTGTATCGGATGACGTATCTTTCCAATCTCGTTTATTTGTAACAGGAGATAGCTCATTGAATGGTTCTCTATACGTAAACAAAATCTCAATTCAAAATGGGGATGTCTCAATGAATAATCGCCTCTTTGTTCTTAATGACAGTTCGATGAATGGTAACTTATATGTGAATAATAAATTATTACAGAATGGTGATGCTACCTTAAATAGTCGTCTTTTTGTTATCAATGATACGTCAATGAATGGTTCTCTCTTTGTTAACCAAAAAACCATTCAAAACGGGGACGTTTTTATGAATTCTAGATTATTTGTTCAAAATGATACCTCTTTAAATGGCTCATTATATATCAACCAAAAAACAATTCAAAATGGTGATGTCTCAATGAATGCACAATTAAATATATCTGGACTAACAACTATAAATGGGGATGTTTCATTAAATTCGGGTATTTTTGTTGCACTCGACGCTTCATTAAATGCAAATTTATACGTTGCTGGCTCCACATATCAAGTTGGAGACGTTAGTATGAATAATAGATTATTCGTAACTGAAGATGTGCGTTTAAAAAATCGTCTCTTTGTAAAACAAGACGCCTCTTTAAATGCAAATATTTATGTTGCGGGTTCATCGGTACAAGCAGGTGACGTTTCGTTAAAATCACGTCTTTTTGTTACGGGAGATAGTTCATTCGATGGGTCATTATACGTGAATCAAATTTCCATTCAAAACGGAGATATTAGCGCTAACTCCAATTTATTTGTTGGTAAAGATACCTCACTCAATGCTAACCTATATGTAGCTGGTTCAACTAATCAAATTGGCGATGTTAGTATGAGTTCTCGTTTATTTGTTACTAGTGATACAAGTATTAAAAGTCGTCTTTTTGTGGGTTCTGATAGTTCGTTAGGCGCTAACTTATATGTTGCCGGTTCAACAAATAATAATGGTGATGTTAGCGCGAACGCGCGTCTTTTTGTAGGTAAAGATGCATCTTTTAATTCAAATATATTTGTTGCTGGTTCAAGTACACAGACTGGAGATATTAAAGCATTGAATCGTTTATTTGTTACAAAAGATAGTTCATTGGATGGCTCATTGTATGTGGCTGGTTTAACTACACAGAATGGAGATATAAGCGCGAATGCGCGTGTTTTTATAGGACAGGACACTTCTCTCAATTCAAATTTGTTTGTGAAAGTATCGACGACTCTCAATGGAGATGTTTCTATGAACGCACGCTTACTTGTAGGCTCTGATACTTCACTAAATGCTAATTTATATATTGCCGGAACCACAGTACAAGTTGGCGATGTTTCATTAAAATCACGACTATTTGTACTAGCCGATACTTCATTAAATGGTAACCTTTTTATTAATCAGAAATCCATTCAAAATGGTGATATTAGTGCGAATTCGCGTGTATTTGTAGGTAAAGATGCATCTTTCGGTGCTAACATGTATGTAAACGGATTTTCAACACAAAACGGCGATATCAGTGCAAACTCACGACTTTTTGTAGGATATGATGCGTCATTTAATAAAAATTTATATATAGCTGGTTATAGTACTCAGAATGGAGATGTTTCTATGAATAATCGTCTTTGTGTTGGTTCAGATGTTTCGATAAATACAAGATTATTTGTAGGAGGTTCTTCTTTTCAAAATGGACCAGTAACTTTTAACTCAAGTTTATTATTAAATGGTGATGCATCATTAAACGGTAATTTATCTCTTGGAAAAGATTTGACGATTGGAGGTAATCTATACGTTAAGCAATATACAACAAAACAAACCATTACCACAGTAAATTACACTTTAATAATTGCTGAGGATATATCAGTTAACGGTAATTTATCTATTTTGAACGATGCGTCTTTCCAATCACGTGTGTTTATAACAGGCGATTCATCTTTTAACGGTTCACTTTTTGTAAATCAAAAAACTATTCAGAATGGTGATGTTTCAATGAATTCGCGCTTATTTGTATCAGACGATAGCTCTTTGAATGGCTCACTATTTGTTAAAAAAACATCCACGTTAAATGGTGATGTTTCAATAAATTCTTTTCTTTTTGTACAACGTGATACGTCTCTTAATGGCTCCCTTTTTGTAAATCAAAAAACTATTCAGAATGGTGATGTTAGCGCAAATGCACGTCTCTTCGTAGGACAAGATACTTCAATATACGCCAATTTATATATTGCTGGTTCAACTAACAATAATGGCGATATTAGCGCAAACGCACGTATGTTTGTTGGTCGTGACGTTTCATTAAATGCAAACTTATATGTAAATAATAATACGGTACATAATGGCGATAATACATCCAGGTCACGTATGTTTGTTGTAGGTGATACTTCTCTTAATGGTAATTTATTTGTAAACCAACTATTTATTCAAAATGGTGACATCAGCGCAAATTCAAGACTTTTTGTTGGTCATGACAGTTTACTCAATGCAAATTTATACGTAGCTGGCTCAACTACAAATAACGGAGATGTCTCAATGAATACACGTTTATATGTTGGTCGTGATAGTTCATTCAATGCAAATTTATATGTAGCGGGAACAACCACTAATAATGGGGATGTCTCCATGAACGCGCGTTTATTTGTTGGACGTGATAGTTTACTCAATGCAAATTTATACGTAGCTGGCTCAACTACAAATAACGGAGATGTATCAATGAACACACGTTTATTCGTTGGCCGTGATAGTTCATTCAATGCAAATTTGTATGTAGCTGGCTCAACTACAAATAACGGAGATGTATCAATGAACTCACGCCTATTTTTAGGTCGTGAGGCATCTTTTAATACAAATATATCTGTGGGTGGCTCAACCAATATTAATGGTGATGTTTCTATGAATTCGCGTCTTTTTGTTTCTCGTGACACATCTTTAAATGCAAACTTATACGTAGGTGCAACTAGTACATTTAATGGAGATGTAACAACGACTACGCGCATTTTTGCAAACGGTGATATTTCATTAAATGGAAACTTATATGTTTCTGCATTGGCAATCAATAATAATGACGTTTCTATGAATTCGCGTTTGTTTGTACGCTCTGATGTTTCAATGGGTTCACGTTTATTTGTACGCTCAGATGTTTCTTTCAATACACGTTTATTTGTGGGTTCAGATATTTCATCAAATGGTCGTCTTGCTGTAGCACTAGATAGCTCATTCAATGCGAATGTTTACATTTACAATAATCTCAATGGAAACACAGTTAATGCCAAAATATTAAATATTACCAACAACTTATACTCAAATGGACAAACAAATTTGAAAGGTGATGTTTCATTAAATACTCGTCTTTATGTTGGAGGAGATACTTCATTAAATGCACGTCTTTTTTGCGCGGGTGACGTTTCTATGATAGGTAACGTCTTACTACCTACTCAATCAGCAAGTGATAGTTCAAATCGTGCTGCTACAACTGCATATGTAACTAATGCAATCAATACAACATTATCAGCAGGAACAGTCTATTATTATACACAGGATGTATCAGTAAATGCTCGTTTGTTTGTAACAAAGGATGTATCTATGGGTGCTCGTTTATTCCTTGGTTCAGACCTATCTGTGAATGGAAACTCAGTGTTCCAGGGATTATCAGTTTATAAATCAGATGTATCTTTAAATAATAGATTATTTGTATCTGGTGATATATCTTCTAATTCCCGTCTTTCATTAGCTGGTGATGCTTCCTTGAACCTGCGATTATTTGTTAGTGGTGATGCTTCATTTGCTAATAATTTAACTGTAAATAAAAATTTAACTGCAAATCTAGTTTCAGCAGCGACAACAAATTTTACTTTATTGACTGCTTCTACGGCAAATATTCTCGGAGATGTTTCATTAAATTCACGTTTGTTTGTTACAGGAGACGTTTCTATGATTGGTAACGTTCTCGTAGTAACTCAAGCTAGTTCAGATAATTCGCGTAAGGTCGCTTCGACAGCTTATGTACAAAATGCATTAGCTCAACAATTACAAATCGGAACTGTGTATTATTTTGGACAAGACGTCTCTATGTCATCGCGATTGATAGTGACCGGCGATGTATCTATGGGGTCACGTTTGTACTTGGGTTCAGATATCTCCGTAAATGGTCATACATCTATGGTAGACGCATCAATTGGTAGTCTAACTGTAACAAAAAAATTATGCACATTAAAGGATACTTCTATGAATGGTAATTTAATTATAGGAAAAGACCTTACCATAAATGGTAATTTAATTGTAAATTCTTATTCATCAAAGCAGGTCATTACGACAATTAGTTATGAGGTTATGTTGGCGCAGGATTTATCTCTTGGTGGAAACTTATTTATGACTGGTGATGCGTCGTTGAATTCGCGACTCTTTGTAGGCTCGGATTTGTCAGTAAATAGAAACGTATTTATAAATGGTGATTTGTCTATGAACGGAAACATTTATGCACAAACACAAGATTACAATGATAGTTCGAGTTTGGTTGCTACGACCTCATACGTGAATAATTTATTAAATGCTAATTATTATAGTGCAAGTGGTACAAATTCAACAATAACATCTTTCTTATCTGGTTACTACACACAGAGTCAAGTTGATACTACTCTTACAACATTTTATGCAAATTTAACATCACCCATATTCCAAGACACAGTCACGAGCACTGGAGACCTTTCGATTAACTCACGTTTATTTGTTTTTGAAGATAGTTCTCTTAACGGAAATTTGTTTGTAAATAAAGACTCTATACTAAATCGTGATGTCTCTATAAATTCACGCTTATTCGTCAGCAATGATACTTCATTAAATGCAAATTTATTTGTCAACCTTGATTCCATATTGAATGGTGATGTTTCGTTAAATTCACGCTTATTTGTATTGAATGATGTCTCGCTCAGTGCCAATTTATATATTAGTCAATCAACTGTTCAAAATGGAGATGTTTCTGCTAATTCACGCTTGTTTGTTGGAAAAGACGTTTCATTTAATTCTAATTTGTATGTAAACAAATCGACGGTGCAAAATGGTGATGTTTCGGCGAATTCGCGATTATTTGTTGGACAAGATGTTTCATTCAATTCTAATTTATATGTAAACAAAACAACAGTACAGAATGGTGATGTTTCAGCCAATTCACGCTTATTTGTTGGAGAAGATGTTTCATTGAACGCAAATTTATATGTGAACAAATCGACAGTACAAAATGGTGATGTTTCGGCAAATTCGCGATTATTTGTTGGACAAGATGTTTCATTGAATGCAAATTTATTTGTTAACAAATCGACGGTACAGAATGGTGATGTCTCAATGAATTCGCGATTATTTGTTGGGCAAGAGGTTTCATTAAATTCTAGTTTATATGTGAATCAATCAACAGTACAGAATGGTGATGTCTCGATGAATTCGCGATTATTTGTTGGGCAAGAGGCTTCATTCAAATCAAATTTATACGTAAATCAATCAACAATACAGAATGGTGATGTCTCGATGAATAGCCAATTATTTGTTGGACGCGATAGTTCATTCAATGCAAATTTATATGTAGATAAAATTTCGACTCTTAATGGTGACGTTTCAACAAATTCGAGACTTTTTGTTGGAAATGACGTTTCTTTAAATGCAAATTTATATGTTGCTTCATCATCTGTTCAAAATGGTTCGACAACAATGAACTCAACTTTATTTGTCAAAGGAGATACCTCAATGAATGGAAATTTGACTCTTGGTCGTGATTTGACTATTAATGGAAACTTATACATTCAGCAATATACAACAAAACAAACAATAACTACTGTTAATTATGCGTTATTACTTGCTGAGGATTTATCAGTAAATGGTAATTTGGCTATATCTTACGATGCCTCATTACAATCGCGTTTATTTGTTATTGGAGATACTTCACTCAACGCCAATTTATATGTGAACCAGCAGACCATCCAGAATGGTGATGTTAGCGCAAATTCACGTGTTTTTGTAGGTAAAGATGCTTCTTTTAATTCAAATATATTCGTCAAACAGACATCGACACTTAATGGAGATGCTTCTCTCAACTCACATCTTTTTGTTAATGATGATACTTCACTGAATGCAAACTTATATGTGAATAAATTAACAACTTTGAATGGTGATACTTCACTTAATGCCAATTTATTTGTTGGTCAAGACGCTTCATTTAATGAGAACGTATACGTAAATAAACAATTAGTTATTAATGGTGATATTTCATTAAATACACGTCTTTTTGTTGGCCAAGATGTTTCAATGACATCTAATTTATACGTGAACCAACAGACTATACTCAATGGTGATGTTTCTATCAATTCGCGCATATTTATTCAAAAAGATAGCTCATTTAATGCAAATATATACGTTGACAAATCTACTATTCTCAATGGTGATGTTTCGACAAATTCTAACTTATACGTGGGCAAAGACGTTTCGTTCCAGTCAAGGTTATTTGTGGTTGGTGATGTTTCACTTAATGGTAATGTTAGTGTAACCACTCAAGATATAAATGACAATTCGACCAAAGTAGCAACAACTGCATATGTTACTAACTTAATAAATCACGATTTAACTAATTACTATACAAGCGCACAAACCACATCCTCCATCAATTCTTTCTTGGCTAATTATTATACAACTACACATATAGACCAAAACTTTTATACAGCTGCTATAATCGATACATCAATTAACAATAATTATTACAATAAAGAAACTATTGATTTAAGTATTAATAATAATTTGGCGAATTATGCTAAGGTTCAGGCACCAACTTTTAATGGTCAGGCGACATTCAATGGACTTCAAGTAAATAACACAGATGTCTCAATGAACGGTAATCTTTTTGTGGGATTGGACGTATCAGTAAATGGTAATCTCTTTAGTGCACTCGATACTTCATTAAACGGAAATTTATTTTTGGGCGCCGATGCGTCTATGAACGGAAATGTTTCTATTGGTAAAGATTTACAAATAACTGGTAATTTGACAGTAAGCCAATATAGAACAAAACAAACCATTACAACATTGAATTATCAGATGATGGTTGCTGAGGATTTGTCTTTAAGCGGACGCCTTTTTGTAACAGGAGATACTTCTCTTAATGGTAAATTATTTGTTTCGTCCATGATTGTGGAAGGTGGCGATTTATCATCAAATAATAAATTATTTGTGGGTAAAGATGTTTCAATGAATAGTAAGCTATTTGTTAATTTGGATGCATCAATGAATGGTAATTTGACCGTTGGAACAAATATAACAATTGGAGGTGCTATCAATGCACCAGGACTTTCACTTGGAACTTTAAATACTAAATATAATACTGTCTTAGGTAGTGGTGCGGCAACAGGACTAAGCACGGGCTCAAATAATACTATCATAGGATACCAATCGGGAGTTGCACTAATCTCAGGTTCCAATAGTACTATGTTGGGTTATGGTGCGACGCCAACTAGTAATTCGGCTTCTAATGAAATTACATTAGGTAATAGCGCTATTTCAAAACTTCGTTGTAATGCAACTACCATAACATCATTATCTGATATGCGTGATAAAACAAATATAGAACCTATTCCTGCCGGTCTTGATTTTATTAGTCAATTGAATCCCGTGAAATTTACGTGGGCGACCCGTGATGGCTCTAAGACAGGCCAAAATGAATTTGGTTTTATAGCGCAAGAATTGTTAACTGCACAAGAATCGAGCGGACTAACTTATCCGCACTTAGTCTCTAATGAGAACCCAGATAGATTAGAGGCATCTTATGCTACGTTAATACCCGCTCTAGTAAAATCAATCCAAGAATTAAAGGATTTGGTAATGGACCAACGCAATGAAATAAATGCATTAAAAGAGCAATTACTATAAATGTGTTTAGAACCATTTCGGTAAATAAAAAGTAAAAAATATCTATTGTTTTTATAATAGATATTCGAAATGAGTAATTGGTTGGACCTGTCTAATGTATCCAATATTTTGAGACAGACATATGTAAACGGTTTTTTAGATGCCTCTGGACCAATTATTGGACGAAATGACGTATCGTTTAATCAAAAATTGTTTGTTAGTAAAGACGTATCATTAAATTCGCGTTTATTTGTGGGACAAGATGCATCTTTCAATAATAACATCTTTGTAAAAGATTATGTTTTTTCGTCAACACCAGTATCTTCAGATAACTCTAATAAATTAGCAACTACTGCATATGTACAAGATAAATTGTCGGTCTTGTCGAATAGTGCTTCTTTCGTAGGAGATGTTACTTTATTTAATCGCCTTTTTGCTTATGGTGATGTTTCAATGGGTGGTAACCTTTTTGCGTTAAAGAATACAATTTTGGGCGGAGATGTTTCGATGAATACGCGACTTTATGTGCAAAATGATGCGTCGTTGAATGCTAATTTATTTGTTGGGCGTGATACTTCGTTAAATTTGCGACTTTATGTTGGGGGAGACGTTTCGTTTGGTTCTCGATTATTTGTTAGTGGCGATGTTTCACTTAATCAACGATTATATGTTGGACAGGATGTTTCACTTGGTTCTCGACTTTTTGTTGGTGGGGATGTTTCCTTCAATCAACGTTTATATGTTGGTCAGGATGTATCTTTGGGTTCTCGACTTTTTGTTAGTGGTGATGTTTCATTAAACCAGCGTTTATATGTTGGTCAGGACGTTTCACTTGGTTCTCGACTTTTTGCTGCTGGTGATGTTTCATTAAACCAGCGATTATACGTGGGTCAGGATGTATCTTTGGGTTCTAGACTTTTTGTAAGTGGTGATGTTTCTCTTAATCAACGATTATATGTTGGTCAGGACGTTTCTCTTGGTTCTCGTCTATTTGTTACAAATGATGTTTCACTTAATCAACGATTATATGTCGGTCAAGATGTTTCGCTCGGTTCACGTCTTTTTGTTACAAATGATGTTTCACTTAATCAACGATTATACGTGGGAGCAGATACTTCCCTCAATGGGTCTTTATTTGTAAATTTGAGAACTATACAAGGTGGTGATTTGTCTGCGAATTCGCGTCTTTTTGTTGGTAAAGATGTCTCTATGGGCGGTAACCTTTTTATAAATCAAAACACCATTCAGAGTGGTGATGTTTCGGCCAACTCGCGACTTTATTTGGGTTCTGATTTATCAATGGGTGGAAATTTATTTGTAAATTCGAGAACGGTTCAGGGAGGAGACGTCTCAATGAATTCGCGTTTATTTTTATCGAATGATGCATCGTTAGGTGGACGCCTTTATGTGGTAGGTGACGTTTCCTTAAATGGTAATGTTTTTGTTACAACACAGACAGCAACAGATAATTCGACTAAAGTAGCAACTACGCAATATGTAACGACAGCACTTAGTGCATTCAGTGGAGCGTATGCTACATTTCGCGGGGATGTTTCAATTAATAATCGGCTTTATGTAGGGTCGGATGTATCTTTCAACGGTAATGTATCTATTCCTTCTTCCGCGCCAAACAATCAGCTCTCCACAACTCAAACTTGGTCAACTGTTACAGGAACAAATTTACCTGCAACAGGCGGATATACAGGCGTAGCAGTTTCGTTGAATGGTCAATATATTTTAATTTGCGCGCAATATGAGAATGTTTATCTTTCAACGAATTCGGGTGCTTCGTGGACAATTGGCCCAACAGGACTTACTTCGGGTATAGCTTATGAAAATGTAAAAATGTCTTCCACTGGTCAATATATGATTGTTTCAGTAACCGCAGCAACTGGTTATGTATATTTATCAACAAATTATGGAGCCACCTTTACAACGTGTTACAGTGCTAGTGGAACATCACCCTATGCGATAGATATGACTCCCGATGGACAATATATTTTAATCGGTGGTCAAGCGATTCAACCCCTATTGTCCACAAATTTTGGTTCTACGTTTACTACAATAACATCTATACCAATAACAAACGCCTGGAATACAGGAGGAGGAAGTGGATATTTGAAATCTACTGCAATTTCTTCCAATAAACAGTACATGATTGTCTCCGGAGGTAACAGTACACTTTATTTATCTTCAAATTCTGGTAGTACGTGGTCCTCAATAAGTGGTCTTTCTAGTTCATTATGGACTAGCGCCTCCATATCATCAACGGGTCAGTACATGTTGGTTGGAAGCTCTTCGGGCGGTGCATATTATTCGATAAATTATGGCTCAACATGGACATCGGCAAGCAATATACCAAACGGGTTTTGGTCATGTTGTTACGTATCATCAACTGGACAATATATGTTAATTGGTGGAAGACCAGGTCCTATGTATTTATCTACAAATTATGGAACCTCATTTTCGGCCTATACAAATTTACCAAGTGATAATTATAATGGTATAGCCGTTAGCCCTAATTTAACTTACTTTTATGCAGTTGCGATTTCGTCTGTTGTTTATGGCTCCGTAATTTTGTCTGGTAAAAACACTCAACTTAGCGTATTTGTGCCCTCTGTTTTTGGTAACACAATAACTGCGAATTCGACGGTAAATATAGTTGGAGATGTTTCCATAAACTCACGTTTATTTTTAAGTTCCGACGCATCATTCGGTGGGTCCTTATTTGTAAATTCGAGAACAATACAGGTTGGAGATGTATCCATGAATTCACGTCTTTTCATCGGTTCAGATGTTTCCATGGCTACGCGTCTTTTTATAGGCGGAGACCTATCGGTAAATGGTAACGTAAATATTAATGGCCTAGTAACTGTACCAACTCCAAGCGCGGGTGATAATTCACAGAAAGCTGCGACTACAGCATACGTAACAACAGCACTAAGTGCATTTAGTGGAGCTAGCGCAAAATTCGGAGGCGATGTTTCTATCAATAACCGTTTGTATGTGGGCAGCGATGCGTCGTTTGGGTCACGCATATTTGCGGTGGGTGATGTTTCGTTTAATTCGCGGTTTTATGTTGGCTCGGATGTTTCGTTTGGCGGTAATATTTATTCTACTAACATTCAAAGCAACACAATCGCGCAATCTATTATTTGGACTACAATAAACCCTTCAACTGTAACTTGGAATTCTTATGCGTTTTCAAGTGGAAAAGCATTATCTGGTTCATCTACAGGTCAATATTTGATTGCTGGTTCGGGTGCAAGTAATGGTGCTTGGTATTCATCAAATTATGGACAAACATGGACCCAATCAAATATCACAACAGGAAGTGTATCCGGTTCAGCATTGTCTTTAAATAGTGCAAATGCACTTATTGTTATAGGTGGTGCGATTTATTATTCCTCAGATTTTGGTCATACATGGATAGTTTCAAATATAACTAGCAATTGTCTTTACTGTACAAATTCATCAGACGGTAAATATTGCGTAGTGACCAGCGGTTTTCAATATACGTTGTATTCTTCAGATTATGGTCATACATTTAATCAATCTAGTAGTTTTACGTCACCAACGACTGGGTCAGCATGTCGTATGTCCGCGGATGGTAAATACGCTATAATTACCTACGGCAATTCCAATGGAATAGCATATTCGTCTGATTATGGACATACATGGACAACATCAGTTAGTTTTAATACAAATGCTTTTGCTGCTTTAAATATAGGAGGAATATCCATGTCTAGCTCAGGGCAGTATGCTGTTGCTAGCTTAGATTCTAATAATGACCATAATTTTATTTATTCAACTAATTACGGCGTAACATGGTCAGCATCACTTGCTCCTAGCGGAGCAGGATTTTATAACTCTGTCTGGTCGTCCTCATCTGGACAATATGTCATAGCAAGTAATGGATTCGGTTCTGGTTATGGATACATATCGTATTCTTCGGATTATGGTCGTAATATGACGGCAACATCATATACCGGCTCAAGTATTTTTTTATCTAATGACGGTACATTTTCAGCATATTTTGATAATCAAGGAACCTTTTTAAAAACCGCCAATTTCCCCATATCATATTTTCAATCACCAGGCACCACAACTATCAGTGGCTTATTAAATACTATTTCGGACGTGTCATTAAATAATCGTTTGTTTTTAGGTTCAGATGCTCAGTTAAATGGTAATCTCACGGTAAATTCGAGAACTATACTGTTAGGAGATTTGTCCGCATCTTCGCGTTTATTTGTGGGTTCTGATGCGTCGATGGGTTCACGATTATTTGTATCAAATGACGTTTCATTAAATCAACGTTTATATGTTGGTTCGGATGTTTCCATAAACGGTAATTTGTATATCGCACAACGGTCGATTCAATCTGGTGACGTATCTATGAATGCACGTCTATATGTGGGTTCAGATGTTTCAATGGCTGGTAACGTTTATATAGGTAAAGACCTGACGTTAAACGGTAATTTGACTGTACGCCAGTATAATGTTTCACAAACTATCACGACAGTAAGCTATCAGTTGATGGTGGCAGAGGATTTATCAGTAAACGGACGATTATTTTTATCAAATGACGCGTCGATAAATCAGCGATTATATGTTGGTCAAGATACTTACATAGGAACTCGGCTTTTCGTAAAAGGTGATGTTTCATTAAATGGTAATGTTAATATACCAGCGGCTAGCCCACCACTGGTCGGTATTTCGCAAACATGGAATCTCGTAGGCGGAACAAATTTACCGACTACTACACGCAATTACTGTGGCGTGGCTGTTTCCGATAATGGTCAATATATATTGTTAGCAGATGAGTCAGGTCAGGTCTGTGTTTCTACAAATAGCGGAACAACTTGGACAATTAATCCATCAAGTCTTCCTTCTGGTTTATATGAAAATGCTAAGATGTCTACAAGTGGCCAATATATGATAGTTACTAATCTCTCTAATATTTATTTATCTACGAATTTTGGTTCTACATTTGCATCCTGTCTAACTTGTTTTGCTTATGCTATTGATATAAGTCCAACAGGTCAATATATTTTAGTGAACTGCAAAGATTCTCAATCTTATTTATCAAGTAATTACGGAACAAGTTTTACTCAAATAACTTCCGTTCCCGTGCTTACACAGTACGCTTTAAAAACTTCTTCTATTTCCGGAAACACACAATACATGACGATAGCTGGAAGTGCAGGACAAATTTATATTTCTTCCAACACAGGTAGCACTTGGACAGCCGTTACTTTAATACCAACAAATATAGAATGGCATACAATTAATTTGTCTAATACGGGACAATATATGATAGCAGGAGGTGGCGGAAATGTCTACGTGTCTAATAACTATGGTTCTACCTGGACAACCAATCCAACTGGTTTACCTACAAACTCACCAAATTGGACATGTTCTTATGTTTCACCTACAGGCCAATATATGTTAATAGCTGGTCGTCCAACGTTTATGTATTTATCCACCAATTATGGTGTTTCGTTTACCGCTTATACCAACTTATTGAGCGGTGGTTACAATGGTATAGCCGTATCGACAAATTTAAATTATTTTTATACATGCCAGTATGGCGGCTATGTGTATAATTCTATTGTACCTTCAACTAACACACAATTTATTGTGGGCGCTCCAGCAAATTTTTACGGTATCACAAATTTTATCGCGGATAGTTCATTCAATGGTAATGTTTATGTAACTACCCAAGTAACTAGTGATAATTCAAACAAGGTTGCTACGACAGCATATGTAAAAACGGCGCTTACAGCATTCACTGGCGCCACAGCTACATTCAGTGGTGATGTATCAATAAATAATCGTCTTTATGTGGGCTCAGATGCTTCATTAAACAGTAATCTTTTCGTCAACAAATTAACTATACAGAATGGCGACGCCTCTATGAATAACCGTCTTTTTGTCGGGGCTGATGTATCCTTTGGTTCTCGTTTATTCGTTGTTTCAGATACATCAATCAATCAACGTCTTTTTGTTGGACAAGATACTTCATTAAATGGTAACCTTTTTATTAGTAAAATCACAATACAAGGCGGAGACTTGAGTGCAAATTCTCGTCTATTTTTATTAAATGACGCATCATTCGGTGGACGTTTATTTGTGAGAGGCGATGTATCCTTAAATGGGAACGTATTTGTAACAACACAAACAACTGGTGATAACACAACACGTGTGGCCACAACAGCATTTGTAACAAGTGCATTAAGTGCGCTCACTGGTGCGGCAGCATCATTTGGTGGTGATGTTTCCATTAATTATCGTCTATACGTTGGTGCAGATGCTTCATTAAATGGTCGTCTTTTTGCAGCAGGTGATGTATCATTTAATCAGCGTTTATATGTAGGCGCCGATGTATCACTAGGTGGTAATTTATCAGTGGCGAATGTTTTTAAACCCACCGTAATTAGTGAGCCTTTTGTAACCAGTACCACAACATCGTCTACATATACATTTAACTATGGTCAGGGCTCAATATTTTATATTACAAGTCCTCCGACGACCAATTTCACCATAAATTTTACAAATGTTCCTACCGATATAAGTCGTACGTACTTAGCGACATTGATTTTGACGAGCACGTTTAATAAAACATTTTGTAATTCACTTCAAATCAATGGAAACACAGCCATTAGTCCAACCTTTGCAAACGGTCAACCCCTAGCTTCCCAGTTAGGCTCTATGAATACACAATCAATTATTATTCAACGCGTAACTGTTGGTGATGTATCATCTAACGTAAACGTTTTTACATCAATCACACCATACATAACAGGAACAAATAATAACTTTTTGGTAGCATATAGTGATGCGTCGTTCGGCGGCCGACTTTATTTGGCGTCCGATGCTTCGATACAAGGTAATTTTTATGTTGGTCAGACTAGTATTTTTGGTTCTGATGTCTCTATGGCGAGTAGACTATTTGTTGGGTCAGATACGTCAATAAATCAACGCTTATTTGTCGGTGGAGACGTTTCTATGAGTGGTCGTCTTTTTACAGTGGGAGATACATCACACAATGCGCGTCTTTATGTGGGTTCGGATGCTTCTTTTGGTGGAAATTTTTATGTAGCGGGAAGAACAATAAAGGTTGGCGATATTAGTGCGAATATGCGTCTATTTGTAGGTGGAGATACTTCATTAAACGGTAATGTTTATATAGATAAAGATTTGACTCTGAATGGTAATTTATATGTAAAAGCCTACACCACTAAACAAATGATTACTGAGCTCAGTTATCAATTAATCATTGCCGAGGATATATCCGTGAATGGACGCCTATTTTTATCGAATGATGCGTCCATTAATGGTAGACTTTTTGTGGGTGCGGATGCATCACTTGGTTCTCGTTTATTTGTTGTAGGTGACGTTTCATTGAACAGTCGTCTTTACGTAGGCTCGGACGTTTCATTTAATGGAAATGTATCTATTCAATCTGGTATAGCTACACAATTCAATGTTTCTGCACCATCTGTCTTTGGTGGTAATATTACAGCCAATTCAACAGTATTAATAAAAGGCGATATTTCTGCTAATTCTCGTTTATACATCGGCTCGGATATATCAGTAAATGGTAATCTTTTCATCAGTAAATTAACTATTCAGAACGGAGACTTGAGTGTGAATAACCGTCTTTTTGTTGGGGCAGACGTGTCCTTTGGTTCTCGTCTATTTGTTGTTTCAGATATTTCGACCAACCAGCGCTTATTTGTTGGTCAAGATACATCTCTCAATGGTAGTCTATTTGTCAATAAATCAACTATTCAGGTAGGCGATGTATCTATGAATTCGCGTCTTTTTGTTGGTTCAGACGTCTCAATGGCTACACGTCTTTTTATAGGCGGTGATTTATCTGTAAATGGTAATGTAAATGTAAATGGGCTTTTGACTGTACCAACGCCATTAGCAACAGATAATTCGCAAAAGGTTGCCACAACAGCTTACGTAAAAACTGCACTAACAGCACTCACTGGTGCATCCGCCACATTTGGTGGTGACGTTTCTATCAATTATCGTTTATACGTAGGTACGGACGCGTCTCTTAACGGTCGTCTCTTTGTAAATAACGACGTATCATTTAATCAGCGTTTATATGTAGGCGCGGATGTATCACTAGGCGGTAATTTATCCGTCGCGAATATTTTTAAGCCAACCGTTATTAGTGAACCATTTTTGACCAGTACGGCGACCTCGTCTACATATACGTTTAATTATGGTCAAGGGTCGATTTTCTATATTACTAGTCCACCCACCACTAATTTCACCGTTAATTTTACGAATGTTCCTATTGATATCAGCCGTACTTATTTGGCTACATTAATTTTGACCAGTACAATTAATAAAACATTTTGTAATTCTATACAAATCAACGGAAACACTGCGATTAGTCCAAGCTTCGCAAATGGTCAGCCTCTCGCATCAACACTTGGTTCTATGAATACACAGTCTATTATTATTCAGCGTGTAACGACGGGCGATATTAATACAAATATGAATGTTTTTACATCAATAACTCCTTATTTAACTGGAACCAATAATAACTTTTTGGTAGCATATAGTGATGCGTCATTTGGTGGTCGTCTTTATTTAACATCTGACGCTTCATTACAAGGTAATTTTTATGTTAGTCAGACGAGTATTTTTGGAGGCGATGTTTCAATAAATCAGCGTTTATTTGTGGGAGGCGATGTTTCTATGAATCAGCGTTTATTTGTTGGAGGTGATGTTTCAATGAGTGGACGTCTTTTTACAATCGGCGACACATCACATAATGCGCGTCTTTTTGTAGGAGGTGATGCTTCATTTGGTTCAAATTTATTTGTAAATTCAAGAACTACAGTCAGTGGAGACATATCAGCAAACTCACGTCTTTTTGTAGGAGGTGATGCTTCATTTGGTTCAAATTTATTTGTGAATTCGAGAACTATATTCGGTGGAGACATATCAGCAAATGCGCGTCTATATGTTGGTTCTGATAGTTCATTTGGTGGTCGCCTTTATGTGGTAGGCGACGTTTCCTTAAATGGTAATGTATTTGTTAGTACTCAGGCGCAAAGTGATAATTCTACAAAGGCCGCTACAACGGCATACGTAAAAACAGCATTAAGCGCATTAACAGGAGCCAGCGCAACATTTTCTGGTGATGTTTCTATAAATAATCGTTTATATGTAGGTCAAGATGCCTCAATTAATGGTAATCTTTATATAGCAAAAACGGCGATAGGAAATGGTGACGTGTCATTAAATCAACGTTTATTTGTTGCTGCGGATTCTTCATTAAATGGAAATCTTTTCGTATCTTCTATATTTAAAACCACCAACACCACAGCTATAACCACATTTGATTTCTCTAATAATTATGGAACGACATGGACACAACGTGCAACATCATTAGCATGGACTTCAATAAGTTCTAGTCAATCAGGTCAATATCAAGCTGCTGGTGTATCAACGGGCTTTATATTTGTATCAGCTGATTATGGTGTAACATGGACACAGTACGCGACATCCCAAAAATGGATATCAATTTCAGTAAATCAAACGGGTCAATATATGACCGCTGCAGTTCAAGCCGGATATATTTGGACGTCATCAAATTTTGGTCAAACTTGGACGCAACAGAATACATCTAGTGCGCGTAATTGGCAATGTGTATCAATTTCATCTACAGGTCAGTATCAATGCGCCACGGAAAATGGTGGTTATATTTATACAGCTACGGATTTTGGTGTAACATGGAATCAGCAAGCCATTTCGATTGGAAGTTCATTATGGGGATTCATATCAATAAGTGGAAATGGTAACTATTTAGTCGCGGGTATATTAGCAGCAGGTTATCTATATGTTTCTTCAAATGGAGGGACAACATGGACTGCTGCAGTAAGTGATACAAATCGTAATTGGTATGCTGTAGGAATATCTAACAATGGTCAATATCAAACAGCTTGTGTAAATAATGGAGGAATTTATACTTCTTCAAACTACGGCTCAACTTGGGCTCTAAATGGTTCGGCACCATCTGCGCGTTGGACCGGAGGACTTGGTATATCAAGTACGGGTCAATATCAGGTAGCAGCTGTAAATCCCGGATATGTATATATTTCAACAAATTATGGTTCAACATGGTCTCAATTAGCTAATTCATTAAGCAGAAGTTGGTCAGCAGTCACAATGTCACAAAACGGTGCGTATTTAAGCGGCACAGTATCTAGCGGTTATATTTATACTTCTACAGCACCAACAATTATTTTGAGTCCGGCGTATAATGTATTTAACGCATTAAGCGATGTTTCGTTAAATCAACGTCTTTATGTTGGTTCTGATGTATCTATGGGTGGAAATTTGACTTTAACAAACGGAAACTTAAACACGACAAATATTTCTGTTTCGGGAATAGTTTTCCAATTTTAGTGCGTTAAATTATTATCTTTCAAAAAATAATAATTTTTGGCCATTTAGACAATTCGTTTATTTTATTACAAAAATATTAAATATCGCTAGAAATATATAACCATGTCTCAACGCGTTTGGTTTGATGCCTCGAGCAGTTCGAACAAATTTCGTCAGACTTATGTCAATGGGTTTTTAGATATTAGCGGTGGAAGCGTTTTCTTACGTGCTGATAATTCGTTTAACTTTTATAGTCAAGCTGATGGTAGAACATCTACCCGCCCCCGTCTCGCAATTAGTGCTAATAGCATACGTGTCGTAGACCCCACAAATTCCTCCAATTTAATCGATGTCCCCACCTCGACAATTGGTTATCTTTCTACATTAACTGAAAATATCCAGAATGCTATCACTAACGTTCGTAACACTGTAACTAATGTTAGTGGATTATCTACTCAGAGTGCCTATGTTACAAATGATTTAAGCGTAAATGGTCGCCTTTTTTTAACTGGAGATTTGTCCATTAACTCTCGTTTATCACTTGCTTCTACTGCTCGCGTCGGTGGCTCATTATCGGTTGTTGGTGACGCATCAATTAATAGTCGTCTTTTTGTTACAAGCGACATGTCCCTTAATGCCAACTTATTTGTAAATCTGTCTTCGGTACTGAATGGCGATGCTTTCTTGAACGCTCGTCTCTTTTTAGCTGGTGATGCATCATTAAATTCACGTTTATCAATTGGTTCAGACGCGTCTTTTGGTGGACGCATCACAGTTGCTGGAATTAGTAATTTAATCGGTGATGTTAGCGCGAATGGTCGTTTGGCTGTCGGTGGTACTACAACAATTGGTGGTCGTATTTTAACAGCAGGTGATGCTTCTTTAAACTCCCGCTTATTTGTTGGCGCTGATGCTTCTCTAGGTGGTCGTTTATTTGCAGCAGGCGATGTTTCTCTTAACTCACGCTTAAGCGTTGTTTCCGATACTAATGTAGGAGGAAATTTCGCAGTTGCCGGTACTACCGCACTCGCACAGGGTTTGTCTGTTGGTCAAAACACTACTATTGGTGGAACATTGGGCGTAACTGGTCAAACAAATTTAGCTGTAGTAGCTGTCACTGGAACATTCACTGCTCCTACACCAGCGCCTGGTAATAACTCGACTCTTGTCGCTACAACAGCTTACGTTCAGAATGCTGTTTCTAATTTGACCGCCTCCACCGCTGGTTTTACTGGAGATATTTCAGTAAACAACCGCTTATTTTTAGGTTCTGATGCATCTTTAAATGGAAATGTTTACATAGGTAAAGATTTAACAGTAAACGGTAATCTTGTTGTTCGCAGTTATACAACAAGACAAACTGTTACTGAGTTATCTTACCAGCTTATTGTAGCTGAGGATTTGTCATTGAATGGTCGTCTTTTCATGACGGGTGATGCGTCTATCAATGACCGTTTAATTGTTGGTAATGATGTATCATTCAATGCAAATTTAAGCGTTGGTGGTAATGTTACATTAAAGGGTGTTTCGACTACTCTTACTCCACTAAATTCTGACAATTCTACGCGTATTGCGACTACCGCTTATGTCCAAAACCAGAGCTATGCCACTACTAGTCAATTGAGCAGTAATGTAACCACACTTAATAACACCATTACAAGTAACTACAATACATTAAGTAATGCTATTAGCACTCAAGGTAATACGTTTACTAATACTTTTATTAACTATACTACCAGTACTGATTTACAAAACACTTATGCTCCTATTGTCGCGCCTACCTTTACTGCTGGTATAACTGTTAATGGTGGCACTGCCAATTTAAATAACGGTGTTTCGGTAACTGGTAGTGCCACAGTTAGTCAGAACTTATCTGTTACGGGTAGTTCTCTCCTTAATGGAGTAGCGACGTTTGCCTCCGATGCTTCCATGAACCGTCGTTTATTTTTAACTGGTGATGCATCCCTCAATTCGCGTCTCCTTGTTGGACGTGATGCATCTTTAAATGCTAACTTATCGGTTGGCTCAAATGTTGCTGTTGGTGGTACGTTGGCGGTTACTGGTCTAGCTACTTTATTAAACGATGCTTCTATTAATGGTCGCGTTCTTGCTGGTTCCGACGCTTTAATCAACGGTCGTCTTTTTCTTGCTGGCGCAGCCGTTCTTACTTCTGCTCTTGCAGTGGGTGGTAATTTAACCGTGACAGGAACATCGATTAAAATGGGCGATGCTTCCCTCAACTCACGTTTATTCGTTGCCTCTGATGCCTCTTTAAGTGCCCGTATTTATGTTGCTGGTGATGCATTATTTCACTCTAACTTATCAGTTGAGCAAAATGCCGATATTGTTGGCACGTTAACTGTTTCCAACACCTCTCAGTTTAATAATAGTGTCTCTATGACACAAACATTATCCGTAACCAATGATGCTACTTTCAATGGCCGTGTTTTAGTTACTAAAGACGGTGTCCTCAGCTCGCGTTTATTTGTTGCCGGTGACGTTTCTTTGAATTCGCGTTTATTTGTTGCTGGTGCTGCTTTGGTAATGGGCGATGCTTCGTTAAATTCTCGTTTGTTAGTGGTTGGTGACGCCACTCTCAATTCGCGTTTACTCGTTACTGGAGATGCTTCATTAAATAGCCGTTTATCTCTTGGCTCTGATGCCAATATTGGTGGTAATTTAACAGTTACGGGACGTAGTGTAAAGATAGGCGACGTTTCCATGAACGCGCGTCTATTTGTAGGTGCCGATGCCTCTTTCAATGGTAATGCTTTCGTTGCTGGTGTTTTGGCTTTGGGTTCGTTCCTTGACCAAACTGGTGGTAGTCAGTGGTAAGTAAACTGCGGTAAGCGAAGCAACCTGCGGTAAGCGAAGCAACCTGCGGTAAGCGAAGCAACCTGCGGTAAGCGAAGCAACCTGCGGTAAATTTAGTGTAAGAATCATTATTTTTTGTTAATTTAGAAAAACTAAAGCGTAAATATAGCATTATAAATTATATCTATAATTCATAATGAGCGGAGTATTTGGAACAAATTGGTTAGATTTATCTAGTACTTCGAATCGATATATTCAAACTTATTATAAAGGCTTTGTTGATATAAGTGGCGGTCCACTCTACGTCAGAAATAATAATTTGTTCGTTCAGGGTGGTGATATTATTTTAAATGGACGGCTTTTTACTGGTGGTGACGTTTCTTTAAATTCACGTTTATATGCGGGCTCGGATGTTTCATTCGGTGGTAAATTATTTACAGCTGGTGATATATCAAATAATGCGCGTTTATATGTAGGTTCGGATGCTTCGTTTGGGTCACGACTTTTTGTAGCGGGCGACGTATCACTAAACGGTAATGTTTTTGTTACTACGCAACCAACATCAGATAACTCTACAAAAGTTGCGACGACGGCTTATGTAAAAACAGCTCTTAGTGCAGTTACTGGTGCAGCGGCTTCTTTCACTGGAGATGTTTCAATTAATAATCGTTTGTTTATTGGTGGAGATGCATCTTTTGGTTCTCGATTATTCACAGTTGGGGATGTTTCGTTTAATCAGCGTCTATATGTTGGTTCGGATGTTTCATTCGGTTCTCGGTTATACATAGCAAACGACATAAGTATGGCGGGAAATATTTATTCACAATATATTGTTTCTTTACCCGCTACTATTTATCAACCAACTTTGGCTTCATTTGGACAACCCTTCACGCTAGCATATACACTTACTGGTAATACGCTGGGCTCTATTGCTATTTCTTCAACGGGTCAATACGCAATACTAGCTGGATATTTTGTTAATTATGGAGTGTATTATTCTTCAAATTATGGACAAACATGGACAGCAGCATCAGCAAATACATTAAATTTTGGTTCACAGCGAGCAAGTTTATCTATGTCGGGAACAGGACAATATGCAGTTGCTTCTGGTATTAATAACACAGCAAAATATTATTCTTCAAATTACGGTCAAACGTGGACACAATCAGCTACACAAACCGGTGATAGTAACATAAGTGTTAGTTCAGCTGCTATTTCAATGTCTTATACTGGTCAATATGTAGTTTATGGAAGTGTTTTTAGCCGAGGAATAGTTTATTCATCAGATTATGGTCAAACATATAGTCAATCTAATCTTTCGACAGGGAACTATGTTGTTGCAATTTCAGGAGTTGGTTCTTATGCTGTTGCCTCAGGAACTGGTGGTTCTTATTATTCTACCAATTATGGACAAACCTGGAGTTCCGCTACGACCGTGGTTACATTCAATAGAATAACCATGTCTTATAGCGGAAAATACGTGGTTGGTGCAGAGAGTTCTAATTTTGTGTGGTACTCTTCCGATTATGGTAATAACTATACCAAATCAGTAAATAGTATTCCATCGTCTTCATATGGAGGAACCATCACTATTTCGACAACGGGTCAATATGTTTTTGCTAATGGAGACCAAATATATTATTCAACTAATTATGGGCAAACTTGGAATACAAGCTCTAGTACTTCGGGTTTCCCGTGGGTAGGAATTGCTATGTCTGGTAATGCACAATATGTACTATCTCTTCATCTTAGTGGTGGAATATATTCATTAGTTAATCCCGGCATCGCCGCTACTAATGCATCTACAACGATTTATACTAATCTTGTCGGAACAGTTGACGTATCTATTAACAATCGACTTTTTGTTGGTTCGGATACATCCATGAACGGTAATTTATCGATAGCTAACGATTTGACTATCGGTGGTAACCTTTATGTAAAAACATATAATTCACGAAATATGATTACCGAGCTCAGTTACCAATTAATAATTGCCGAGGACATTTCGGTGAATGGACGACTGTTTTTATCCAACGACGCGTCGATAAATAATCGTTTGTTTATTGGAGCAGATGCTTCTTTTGGTTCTCGTTTATTCACAGTTGGAGATGTTTCTTTTAATTCACGTTTATATGTTGGTGGCGATGTTTCTATGCAGGGACGCTTATTTATGGTCGGTGACGTATCATTAAACTCACGTCTCTATGTCGGTTCGGATGCTTCCATAAATGGTTCATTATTTATAAATTCGAGAACCATTCAAAACGGAGATATTAGCGCAAATAATCGCTTTTTTGTTGGCGCGGACGCGTCACTCGGTTCACGTTTATTTGTATCAAATGACGTTTCTTTTAATCAGCGTCTGTATGTTGGTTCAGATGTATCATTGGGTGGTAATTTAACAGTTAATTTGGGCACAACCAGGGTGCAGGCACTAACTAGTACAACAGGAACTTTCTCCGGATTAATAAGTGCGACTGGTCCAACTGGCCAATATATTAGTCCAAATAGTTCTTCTTTATGGCAAAATGCATCTGATGCAGGAGCCACTAACGTAACGACTTGGACCACAAGTGGTATTAACTGGACCGTATCAGCTAACAGTATTATGCAAAATCGGTTTTATCCTATATTAGCGTTTAATGGAGTAACTCCTGTTAGTGAAGCATGTTGGATTTCTGATGCCGCCCTAAATGCTTATTCTGGTACAAACGGTGCATTTACGGGAACTGCAGTAATAACCGCAGTGGTAGGGCAAGGAAACATTGGTGGCACATGGTTAGTTTTACAAGCGGATAAGGGACTAGTCATGAATAACTATAACGTAGGCATAAATTTCGCCGGTGTAAGGTCATGGATGATAGCTGGTTCTAATGACGGTACAACATGGTATCCCATTCATTCCTTCTTAGGACCTGCTACAGGGCCAGTTAATTCAGCAGCAGCTAATTTTTTCAATGTTACATATTCTGGTTCTATAAATGGGGGAACAGCTACGTCTTATTCTTATAATTCAAATTCATTCACACAATTCCGTTTCATATGTACAGCCAGTTACTACGCCGCCTACGCTGGAGTAGGCGAATGGACAATAAATTTCAACTCTTTAACAAATATTTCTTTAACTGCACTAAATGATGTATCATTTGGTGGAAATTTTTATTTGGGAAAAGATATATCACTCAACGGTAATTTGTCTTTAAATGGTCTACTGGCTTCGTCCAATGATTTATCTTTAAATTCACGTATTTTTCTAGCTAAAGATGCCTCATTTAATTCTCGATTATTTGTCGGGTCCGATACGTCTCTTAACAGTAATGTTTATGTTGGAAAAGACCTCACTGTAAATGGTAATTTTTATGTACAAGCGTATACCACAAGACAAATGATTACCGAGCTCAGTTACCAATTAATTATCGCAGAAGATATCTCCGTAAATGGGCGCCTGTTTTTATCGAATGATGCGTCGATAAATAATCGTTTATTTATTGGTGGAGATGCTTCTTTTGGTTCTCGTTTATTTACCGTCGGTGATGTTTCTTTTAATTCACGTTTATATGTTGGTGGCGATGTTTCTATGCAGGGACGTTTATTTATGGTCGGTGATGTATCATTAAACTCACGGTTATTTGTTGGCTCCGATGCCTCAATCAATGGTTCATTGTTTGTTAATTCGAGAACTATTAATAACGGAGATATTAGCGCGAATAATCGCCTTTTTGTTGGCGCGGACGCGTCATTCAGTTCTCGACTTTTTACGGTCGGTGATGTTTCATTTAATAATCGACTTTACGTCGGCTCTGACGCATCATTTGGTGGTAACTTTTACGTTGGGAAAAACGTCGGTATCGCAAAAGCACCCACATATCCACTTGATATTTCCGGAATTTCGAGAACTAGTGGCGGTGTTATTCTAGGCACGTTACCTACTACAAAATATTATAATTTTGCGGGTACTCCATCAACGGCTACGATTACCAGCCCGATACTAACATTTACGTTTGGTTCTAGTTCATTTTATGCAAAATTTCATTGTTTCTTATCGGATGCTTCAACCAATACGGTTTCTTCAGTGATATTTGATGTACAAGGTGGAAATGCCGCTGGTTCCGCGCCATCAAATAATATTGCAGAAATCACGCGTGTTTCGACAATTAATGGCTATTATCAGTGGCTCGCACCTACATATACGACGACTACGGTTGTTCTTGGAACGACAGCGAATACTGGTGTCGTGGCGAATTATTCGGTCCGCGTAGAATTAATACAGACAAATGCGGTCCTTGCGAATGTTCCGACACTGAATAGTATTACGATGGTCAATAATAACTCGGGAGGAACTGTAGTAACAAGTTATTCTTATTAGATTTAGATAATCATAGATGTGTATAATTTTTAAGAAAATTATACGCATATACTATAATGAGCGGGATATTAAGCATCGGTAATTTTTCCGCGACAAACGGATTAAATACGCTCGGTGATGCGTCAGTAAATGGGCGTTTATTTATTGGGTCGGACGTTTCATTTGGGGGAAATTTGTCTGTATCAAACGTATTCAAACCAACAGTCATCAGTGAGCCTTTTGTTACAAATACTAGTACAGCTTCCTCATATACGCTTAATTATAGTCAGGGCTCCATTTTCTATATTACATCGCCACCTACTTCCAATTTTACTGTGAATTTTACCAATGTTCCAACTGATGTTAGTCGTACGTATTTGGCTACTCTCATTCTCTCGAGTACATTTAATAAAACTTTTTGTAATTCTATTCAAATTAATGGTTCGGCCGCTATTAGTCCTACCTTTGCTAATGGACAACCATTGTCTTCTCAGTTAGGAACATCTAATACTCAATCAATCATCATTCAACGCGTTAGTCCTGGTGATGTTAGCGCGAATGTTAATTTATTTACTTCAATAACTCCATACATAACTGGAACAAATAATAACTTTTTGGTAGCATATAGTGATGCTTCATTTGGTGGTCGTCTTTATTTAACTTCCGATGCATCTTTCATGGGTAATTTTTATGCGGCTGGGCTATCAATACATGGTGGGGATAGTTCATTTAATAGTCGTCTTTTTGTAGCTTCAGATGTATCATTAGGTGGACGATTATACTTAGCGAATGATGCTTCATTAAATGGTAATTTATCTATAGCTAATGATTTGACTGTTGGTGGTAATGTATATGTAAAAGCGTATACAACAAGGCAGATGATTACGGAGCTTAGTTATCAATTAATTATTGCGGAGGATATATCAGTGAATGGTCGTTTATTTTTGTCGAATGATGCGTCTATAAATCAACGTCTTTTTGTGGGTGGAGATGCCTCGTTTGGTTCTCGTCTTTATGTTGCTAGTTTGATTACGGCGAATAACGGGCTTACAGTAACTGGTTCAGTTACTTTACCTGCAGCTTCCCTAGCTGATTCTGCTCATTCAGCGAATATTGTTACTTTGATAGGTTCTCAAACGTTGACCAATAAAACATTGACTGGTCCAGTTATTTCGACAATAACAAATACGGGTACTTTGACTTTACCGACCACAACTGATACATTAGTTGGTAGAGCAACAACTGATACATTAACTAATAAAACACTTACTAGTCCAATTATTAGTTATATTTCAAACAGTGGAACTATTACGATTCCCACAGGCACACTTACATTAGCAACTCTAACTGGCTCGGAAACACTAACGAATAAAACTATTACTACGTCCGGACTTTTGAATGCTCAAGCTGATACGTCGTTGAATCAACGTTTATATGTAGGTTCGGATGCATCACTAAGCGGTCGTCTGTTTGTTGCAGGTGATACCTCTTTAAACGGTAACGTATTTGTAACAACACAAGCATCGACCGATAATTCGACCAAAGTTGCTACTACGGCATACGTAAAGTCCGTTGTGGGTGGTATCAGTAACACATATTTTTCGAGTGACGTATCTTTTGCGTCTAGGGTTTTTATAGCTGGTGATGTTTCTATGGCTAGTAATTTATATATAGCAAAAAACGTTGGACTTGGTGTGTCGGGTTCTCTATTTTCACTCGATGTAAGTGGTCAAGTAAATTTTCGCGGAACAGTAAATCCTATAGCACTAGTTGATGGTTCCATTTTATCAACATCAACTATGCCTTTAGATTTTTCAAATAATTTTGCTAGCAATTGGACTCAAACAGCCACTCCTAAAAGTTGGTTTAAGCTATCTATAAGTGCAACTGGTCAATATCAAACTGCTATCGTAAATGGAGGATATATTTGGATTTCAAATAATTTTGGTATAACATGGACACAAACAGCAACAAGTCAACTTTGGAATTCTATATCTATTTCTCATAATGGTCAATATCAAAGCGCGGTTATATACAATGGGTCTATTTATTATTCAACTAACTATGGTGTTACTTGGACAGTTTCTACTAATGCTCTAACAAAAGTTTGGACTGCTATAGCAGTATCTGCAACCGGGCAATATCAAATAGCTGGTTTTGCACTGGGCGGAAATAACACATATATTTCTTCGGATTTTGGAGTTTCTTGGTCGCTATTAACTGGATTAACTATGATTTCTGGTTGCGCAACTGTATCTATATCAAGTACGGGTCAATATCAATTAGCGGGTTCTAATAATACCTCTAACTCTTTTGTTTATGTTTCCAGTAATTTTGGAACTACATGGACACAAACTACGGCAATAACTGGTTCTTATGTTGGTTCTGCTGTTAGCGCAAATGGTCAATATCAATCAACTGTTGCAAGTGGTGGTTATGTTTATGTATCAAATAATTTTGGACTTACATGGACTCAAGTATTAACTGTTCAAAGTTGGATGAGTATTTCTATGAGTTCTAACGGTCAATATCAAGTAGCAGTCATATATGGTGGATATATTTGGGCGTCGAATAATTTTGGTGTAAATTGGTATCAGGTAGGGACAACTCAGAATTGGTTTGGTGTTTCTGTTAGTGCAAACGGACAATATATTTCTGCTTGTTCAGTTGGTAGCTCAAGTAACGGATATATTTATGTATCTACCACGCCTTATGCAAATTTGGCTATTAGTAATAGCTCATTTTTTGGTGGTGATATTAGTGCGAACGCACGCTTATATGTTGGGTCAGATGTTTCATTTGGTTCTCGTTTATTTTTACAGAACGACGCATCTTTAAACGGTAATTTATCCGTTGGTCGCGATTTAACTGTTGTTGGTAACTTATATGTGAAAGCTTATACTACTCAACAAATGATTACCGAGCTTAGTTATCAATTAATTATTGCTGAGGATATTTCCGTGAACGGACGCTTGTTTTTATCTAATGATGCATCGATTAATAATCGTTTATTTGTTGGGGCTGATGTTTCATTTGGTAGCCGTCTTTATGTTGCTAGTTTATTAACAGCAAATAACGGGCTTACTGTTACTGGCTCAGTAACTTTACCTACAGCTTCTATTGCCGATTCTGCTCATTCGGCAAATATAGTTACATTAGCTGGTTCTCAAACTTTGACGAATAAAACATTGACTACGCCTACGATTAGTTCAATCAATAATAGTGGTACTATCACTATTCCTACTGGTACATTAACTTTGGCCACACTAACGGGTTCTGAAACATTAACTAATAAAACATTAACGGGTCCAGTTATTTCGACAATAACAAACACAGGTACTTTGACTTTACCAACGTCAACGGATACATTAGTTGGACGTACGACGACAGATACATTAACGAATAAGACGCTTACTACGCCTACGATTAGTTCAATAAATAATAGTGGTACTATTACTATTCCTACTGGTACACTGACCCTAGCCACACTGACCGGCGCTGAAACACTTACCAATAAAACATTAACGGGTCCAGTCATCAGTACAATAACAAATACTGGAACCTTGACTTTACCTACTACGACCGATACTCTTGTTGGTCGTGATACAACAGATACATTAACAAATAAGACACTTACTACGCCAACGATTAGTTCAATAAATAATAGTGGTACTATTACTATTCCTACTGGTACACTGACCCTAGCCACACTGACCGGCGCCGAAACACTTACCAATAAAACATTAACGAGCCCAGTCATTAGTACTATAACAAATACTGGTACGTTGACTTTACCTAATACGACTGATACTCTTATTGGTCGTGCGACAGCAGATATACTATCAAATAAGACACTGACTACACCTATAATTACTTCTATTTCAAATAGCGGCACAATTACTGTGCCTACAGGTACATTGACTTTAGCAACCCTAACTGGTTCTGAAACGTTAACGAACAAAACTATTACCACATCGGGGCTTTTAACTGCGCAATCTGATGTATCTTTAAATCAAAGAGTATATGTTGGTGGAGATGCATCGTTCGGTAGTAATTTATATTCTGCCGGGAAGATTACAGCAGGTAATGGACTTAGTGTTACCGGAACTATAACTTTACCAAATTCATCTATCGTAGATTCTGCACTTTCATCAAATATAGTTACATTAACTGGTTCTCAAATTTTGACTAATAAAACATTGACTAGTCCAGTCATTGGTACAATAACAAATACAGGAACTTTGTCGTTACCCACAACCACAGATACCCTTATTGGCCGTGCAACAACAGATACACTAACAAATAAGACACTAACCAGTCCAATAATTAGTTCTATATTAAACAGTGGAACTATAACCATTCCTACTGGAACGCTAACACTAGCTACTCTTACCGGCACGGAGACAATGACTAATAAAACTTTAACAAGTCCAATTATCAGTTCAATCACGAATAGTGGAACTTTGACTTTGCCTAGTACGACCGATACATTAATTGGTCGTGCAACAACAGATACATTAATAAATAAAACACTTACTAGTCCAGTCATCAGTACTATCACAAATAGTGGAACCATTACAATTCCTACTGGGACACTGACCCTAGCCACTCTTACTGGCTTGGAAACATTGACGAATAAAACGCTGACTACGCCTATAATTAGTTCCATATCAAATACAGGGACGTTAACTTTACCGAGCACAACTGATACATTAATTGGCCGCGCAACAACAGATACACTAACAAATAAAACGCTGACCAGTCCAACGTTGACCAATCCAGTCATTAGTTCTATTTCAAATAGTGGAACTATAACCATTCCTACTGGTACATTTACTTTGGCCACACTGACTGGTTCTGAAATATTGACTAATAAAACTATTACTACATCCGGACTTTTCACTGCACTATCCGACTCATCCTTAAATCAACGGCTATATGTTGGTTCAGATGCATCATTTGGTGGTCGTCTTTTTGTCCAAAACGATGTATCATTGAATGGTAATTTATCTATATCACGCGATATGACTATTGGTGGTAATTTATATGTTCTAACATATACTACCAAGCAGACCATTACTGAGCTTAGTTATCAATTGATTATTGCGCAGGATATATCCATAAACGGTCGTTTATTTTTGTCTAATGATGCATCTATCAACAACCGTTTATTTGTTGGAGCTGATGCATCGTTCGGTAGTAATTTATATTCTGCAGGAAAGATTACAGCAGGAAACGGATTCACTGTAACTGGTACAGTAACTTTACCAAATTCATCTATTTCGGATAGTGCTCTTTCTACTAATATAGTTACAATAACTGGTTCTCAAATTTTGACTAATAAAACATTGACTAGTCCAGTCATTGGTACAATAACAAATACAGGAACTTTGACGTTACCCACAACCACAGATACCCTTATTGGCCGCGCAACAACAGATATATTAACAAACAAAACACTGACTAGTCCAATAATTAGTTCTATTTCAAACAGTGGAACTATTACTATCCCTACAGGCACTCTTACACTAGCGACGTTAACCGGCTCTGAAACATTGACTAATAAAACATTTACGAGTCCAATCATTAGTTCCATATCAAATACAGGAATTTTGACTTTACCGAGCACAACTGATACATTAGTTGGTCGTGCAACCACAGATACATTAACGAATAAAACATTGACTAGTCCAGTTATTGGTACAATAACAAATACTGGAACCTTGACTTTACCTACTACGACTGATACTCTTGTTGGTCGCGCAACTACAGATACACTAACAAATAAGACATTAACTAGTCCAATTATTAGTTCAATCAATAATAGTGGTACCATTACAATTCCTACGGGGACACTAACTTTGGCCACACTAACAGGTTCTGAAACATTAACTAATAAAACATTAACTACCCCTATTATTAGTTCAATTTCGAATAGTGGAACAATTACTATACCAACGGGGACCCTAACTTTAGCGACATTATCGGGCTCCGAAACATTAACTAATAAAACAATAACAACATCTGGTCTTTTAATTTCACAATCAGATACGTCCTTGAATCAACGTTTATATGTAGGCTCTGACGCATCATTCGGAACTCGCGTATTTATTGCTGGTGATTTATCCGTGAACGGAAACATCAACGTTAACGGACTATTAACAGCATTAACACAGTTGTCTTCCGATAACTCTACAAAAGTAGCCACCACAGCATACGTAAAATCAGTTATTAGTGGAACCAGTAACACGTATTTTGCAACAGATATTTCTATGGCTCAGCGTTTATTTGTAATAGGTGATTTATCTCTGAATTCGCGACTTTTCCTTGGTTCTGATGTTTCATTGGGAGGCAAATTATTTCTGACCAACGACGCATCATTAAACGGTAACGTATCTATAGCTAACGACTTGGCTGTTGGAGGTAATTTATACGTAAAAGCTTATACTACTAAGCAAATGATTACTGAGCTTAGTTATCAGTTAATAGTTGCTCAGGACATTTCAGTAAACGGTCGCTTATTTTTATCAAATGATGCATCGATTAATAATCGTTTATTTGTTGGGGGGGATGCTTCGTTTGGTAGCCGTCTTTTTGTTACTAGTTTATTAACAGCAAATAATGGGCTTACTGTTACTGGCTCGGTAACTTTACCTGCAGCTTCTCTTGCCGATTCTGCTCATTCAGCAAATATAGTTACATTAACAGGTTCTCAAATTTTGACTAATAAAACATTGACTAGTCCAGTCATTGGTACAATAACAAATACTGGTACGTTGACTTTACCTACTACGACTGATACTTTAGTTGGTCGTGCAACTACTGATACATTAACAAATAAAACACTGACTACGCCTATAATTACTTCTATTTCAAATAGTGGTACTATCACTATTCCTACTGGTACACTGACCCTAGCCACACTAACTGGCTCTGAAACTTTAACGAATAAAACATTAACGGGTCCAGTCATTAGTACTATAACAAATACTGGTACGTTGACTTTACCTACTACTACTGATACTTTAGTTGGTCGTGCAACTACTGATACATTAACAAATAAAACACTGACTACGCCTGTTATTAGTTCAATTAATAATAATGGTACTATCACTATTCCTACTGGAACACTGACCCTAGCAACACTAACTGGCTCTGAAACATTGACTAACAAAACATTGACTAGTCCAGTCATTGGTACAATAACAAATACTGGAACCTTGACTTTACCTACTACTACTGATACTCTTGTTGGTCGTGCAACTACAGATACACTAACAAATAAAACATTGACAACGCCTATAATTACTTCTATTTCAAATAGCGGTACCATTACTGTGCCCACTGGTACATTTACACTAGCAACTCTTACTGGCACTGAGACTATGACTAATAAAACATTAACTACATCAGGACTGTTATTTGCACAATCAGACGCATCTTTAAATCAAAGACTATATGTTGGCTCGGATGTTTCGTTTGGTAGTAAATTGTTTGTTTCAAACGATACGTCATTAAATGGTAACCTATCTATAGCTAAGGATATCAGTATAGGAGGTAACTTATATGTAAAGGCGTATACTACACAACAAATGATTACTGAGCTAAGCTACCAGCTTATAATAGCACAAGATATATCAATAAATGGTCGCTTATTTTTGTCCAATGATGCGTCAATTAACAACCGTCTTTTTGTTGGCTCCGATGTTTCTATGGGTGGAAATTTATTTGTATCTAAAATTTTGAAACCAACAACAATCAGCGAACCTTTTATCACAAATACTAGTACAACCTCTTCTTATACTCTTGATTATTTGACTGGTGCTACATTTTACATTACCAGTCCTCCCGCATCAAATTTTACCGTGAATTTAACAAATGTTCCTTCAGATATTAATCGTACTTATGTCGTAACATTAATTATCACGTCAACTACAAATAAAACCTTTTGTAATTCAGTGCAAATTAATGGTGCGGCGGCAATAACACCTAATTATGCAGGTGGTATTCCTACGTCCTTTACTTCTGGTAACGTGATTACACAATCGATAAGTATTCAGAGGATTAGTACAGGTGATGTAGCGGCTAATAATACTGTATTAACTTCAATAACCGCTTGGTATTAATTTTTTCTTAATATTAACAAAAAATTAATTATTGATGGCGGCTATAGAATTGGCGTTTAATGAGATATTACACAAGTCGTATACTTGAGTAAATTGTCCTCCTACATATAATTGTTTATAGGTATCATTTATTTCTAAGGAGCGCACTGTATTATTAGTTCCATTATAGTAAATGTCTCCTACTTGACTCCATGTTTTAGTTGATATATTCCATTTTGCTATATTTTTTGCGCTGTTGGGATTATTTCTTCTAATTTCAGTAAATGCACCTCCTACAATAACTTTACTATTAGAATTGTCTAGTTCAAGTGCTTGTACTGTATTATTAGTTCCATTATATAAATTATCTCCGAATTGTTTCCATATTTGATTTGATATATCCCATCTTGCTACTTTATTTGCTGATAATGAGGTAGAATTTGAAACATCCTGCACTGTTGTAAATGCACCTCCTACGTAGAGTTGCTGATTTGAAATATCTAGCGTGAATGCATTTACATTATCATTGGTACCGTTATAACTATTGTTTCCGAATTGATTCCATGTTTGATTGGATATATCCAATCTTGCTATTCTGTTTGTTGATAACAAATTTGTATTTATTTCAGTAAAAGTACCTCCCAAATATACATTTGAACTTTGATTATCAAGCGCTAGTGTATTTACTACATTATTAGTTCCATTATTTAATGTATTTTCGAATTGTTTCCATATTTGATTTGATATATCCCATCTTACTGCGTAATTTGCTGATAATGCGGCCGTGTTTGAAACGTCCTGCACTGTTGTAAATGCGCCTCCTACGTAGAGTTGCCGATTTGAAATATCTAGCGTGAATGCATTTACATTATTATTGGTACCATTATAATTATTGTTTCCGAATTGGTTCCATGTTTGATTGGATATATCCCATCTTGCTACTCTATTTGCTGATAATGCGGTCGAATTTGAAACATCCTGCACTGTTGTAAATGCACCTCCTACGTAAAGTTGGTTATTTGAACTATCTAGTGCAAGTGCATATACTGTAGTATTGGTACCATTATACGTAGTATTTCCAAATTGTCTCCAAGTTTTATTTGAAATATCCCATCTTGCTACACATTTTGCTGATAATGCGACTGTATTTGATACATCCTGTACTGTTGTAAATCCACCTCCTACGTAGACTTGACTATTTGAACTATCTAGCACAAGAGCATATACAAAACTATTAGTTCCATTATACGTAGTATTTCCTAGTTGTCTCCAAGTTTTATTTGATATGTCCCATCTTGCTACATATTTTGCTGATATTGCAGTTGTATTAGAAGAATCCTGAACTGTTGAAAATTGACCTCCTACGTAGAGCTGACTATTCGAATTATCTAATGCAATTGCCAGTACCGCATTGTTAGTTCCATTGTAAGTATTATTTCCGAATTGGCTCCATGTTTGATTTGATATGTCCCATCTTGCTACATATTTTACTGATAATGCGGGTACATTTGTAGTATCTTGGACTGTTGTGAATTGTCCTCCTACGTATATCTGCCCGTTTGAAATATCTACTTCTAATGCACGTACTGAAGCATTTGTTCCATTATAAGTATTATTTCCAAATTGCCTCCATGTTTGATTTGATATGTCCCATCTTGCTACATAATTTGCTGATAAACCTGAACTATTAGAATTGTCATATACTATTGTAAACGCTCCTCCCACATAAATAGTGTTCCTTGATATGTCTTTTACTATGGTGTACACTATACCGTTCGTATATGCTGAACCTATTGAAGTTATATTTGATTGTTTATTGAATAAATAATTATAAGAACTGATATATTGACTCAATGATTTTGGTAGACTAACTGTTTGGAATACACCTCCTACAAAGAGCTGCTGATTTGAACTATCTACTATTAAAGCATTTACATTATTATTAGTTCCGTTTCCATATTTGCCCCATGTTTGGTTTGATACATTCAAACTCGCTACATAATTAGCAGATAATGTACTTGGATTTGTTGCAGTAAAGTAGCCCCCTAAGTATACAACAGAATTTTTATTATCGAAAGCAAGTGCATTTACTATATTATTAGTCCCATTGGCTGTATTGTTTCCAATTTGTCTCCACGTTTTGTTTGATAAATCCCATATTACTGCGTAATTTGCTGATAATGCGACTGTATTTGAAATGTCCTGGACTGTTAAAAATTGTCCTCCTACATAAAGCTGTCTATTAGAACTATCAAGTGCAAATGTATATACTGAATTGTTAGTTCCATTATAACTATCGTTTCCGAATTGCGTCCATGTTTGATTTGGTATATCCCATCTTGCTACATAATTTGCTGATATCAAACTGGCATTTGTTAAAGTAAAAACACCTCCTAAGTATACATTCGGAGTCAAACCATCAAGAGCAAATGCATATACAGTATTATTTGTTCCGTTGCTTATAGCAGTTCCAAATTGCTTCCATGTTTGATTTAATATATCCCATCTCGCTACATAATTTGCTGATAATGATATATTTATCGCATCATTTACTGTTGTAAAATTTCCTCCCACGAAGAGCTGTTGGTTTGAACTATCTAATGCAAGAGTATATACTATATTAGCAGTTCCATTAGAATTGTTTCCAAATTGTCTCCATGTTTGATTTGATATGTCCCATCTTGCTACATAATTTGCCGATAATGCGACTGTATTTATTGTATCCTGAACTGTGATAAATGTACCACCCACATAAAGCTGATTATTAGAACTATCCAGTGTGATTACCCGTACTGAATTGTTAGTTCCATTATAAGTAGTATTTCCGAATTGTCTCCATCTTTGGTTTAGTATGTCCCATCCTGCAACATATTTTGCCGATAATGCTACCGTATTTATTGTATCCTGAACTGTTGTAAATAAGCCCCCTACATAGAGCTGTCCGTTTGAACTATCTAGTGCAAGTGAAGTTACTGTATTATTAGTTCCATTGTAAGTAGTATTTCCAAATTGTCTCCATGTTTGATTTGGTATGTCCCATCTTGCTACATATTTTGCTGATAATGCGACTGTATTTATTGTATCCTGTACTGTTGTAAATACACCTCCAACATATACCTGCTGATTTGAAATATCTAGCGCAAATGCATTTACTGAAGTATTAGTTCCATTGTAAGTAGTATTTCCAAATTGTCTCCATGTTTGATTTGGTATGTCCCATCTTGCTACATATTTTGCTGATAATGCTACCGTATTTATTGTATCCAGTACTGTTATAAATGAGCCTCCTACATAGAGCTGTCCGTTTGAACTATCAAGTGCAAGTGCACTTACTGTACTACTAGTTCCATTGTATAAACTATTTCCTAATTGATACCATCTTTGATTTGTTATGTCCCATCTTGCTATATTTCTTGCTGATATACCTGAACTATATGAATTGTCATATACTAGCGTAAATGTTCCTCCCACGTATATGGAATTACTTGATATGTCTTTTATTATTGCATAAACAGCGCCGCTTGTAAACGCATAACCAATTGAAGATATATTTGATTGTCGATTTAATGAATAATTATAAGAGCCTATATATTGACTCAATGATTTTGGTAGACTAACTGTCGTAAATGCACCTCCTACAAAGAGCTGCTGATTTGAACTATCTAATGCGATTGCCCGTACTTCATTGTTAGTTCCATTATTAGTCGTATTTCCGAATTGTCTCCAAGTTTGATTTGATATATCCCATCTTGCTATATATTTAGCTGATAATGCAACTGTATTCGATACATCCTGTACTAATATGAAATTTCCTCCAACATATAGTTGTCTATTTGAAATATCTAAACTAAGTGTACTTACTGTGCCACTAGTACCATTATACGTTGTATTTCCAAATTGCCTCCATGTTTGATTTGATATATCCCATCTTGCTACATTTTTTGCTGATAATGCGACTGTATTTATTGTATCCTGGACTGTTGTGAATGCACCTCCTACGTAGAGTTGCTGATTTGAACTATCAAGTGCGAATGCATTTATTGTATTATTAGTTCCATTATAA
>Ga0114960_10000056_pt1 | contig 85812 bp, 44 predicted proteins | sample C_130625_MF_Meta_FD_92637 | JGI IMG/M metagenome (GOLD analysis project Ga0114960, IMG submission 92637) | Freshwater microbial communities from Lake Croche, Canada to study carbon cycling - C_130625_MF_MetaG | ecosystem: Environmental > Aquatic > Freshwater > Lake | place: Lake Croche, Canada...
GGTGGCGCTCAAAATTAAGGAAGCTCAGAGAGCTTCCTTAATTGTGAGGCCTGCCACCATAAACGTCGTAGGACATTTAAATTAAGGAAGCTAAAGCTTCCTTAATTTAAAGTCACGACGGTATTTAGTTGTTTGACATTTAATTTAAGGAATCTGAAGCTTCCTTAATTCATCGGTAAGGATTCCAAGCGCGCCCATCTGGCATCCTTCGCACTACTCCACCAAGAATGTTGCCAGTGGGCGTAGGAGGAGGCTCAATCATAGGAGGTTCCTCTGGAATCGGGGTCGGTGGCCGCCGCCCATCCCACTGATCCGCAGCCTCTTCAAACTCAATTACAACTTCCTCTCCATCCATTAGACACTTATTGGCCGGCTCCAACTCCACAATATAGAATCCCATCTCGTAGCCTCCCAGCTCCTCCAGCTTGAGGCTCACAATACTCTCCTTTTCCAAGACACCAAGGCGCGTAAGTGCAGTCGTCAACATCTCCTTTGCGTCTGTGCTGTAAAAGGCGGAGTCCAGAGGTTTTAAGACAATGCGTGTAGCCTCTGGAAATGCATCCTGTGTCTGAAACTCCACATCCACCATCTCTCCAATGGTGATGCCATCTGGAATCATCCAGAGAGGAAGAAAGATCGGCCTGTCCAGATTAGGAGGAATATAGCGAGACTCCATGTGCTCCACTGCACAGACACGACTCACATCTTCGTTAAAGTGGATCTCGGCGAAAAGACGGCGCACCTCAGTGTCTTCAAGTCGTCGCGTATAATCGGCTTGATCAATATAACAGACGGAGGGGTCAGCATCCCTCTCCAGATATTCAGTTGAGCAGAGCGTATAAAGCATGGTATTGTATCGTTACGCAGCAGCAAAACTCAATTTTTTTCCTCATTAATACACAGGATGTTGTGTTTACGCAAAAATTTACCACCTTTTTCAAAAATTATAGATAAACTCGATCTAAATGAGGTTCAGAAAGAGACTCTGAAACAGAGATATGTGAAACTTGTTGTTTTAACAAATCGTAGAGCTACCGCTCTTTCAGTGGTCTATTATGTAAGTCATATAGTTGTGACAGTGGGATCTCTTCTTGTTCCAGCGCTTCTTTCAAGTCAATACATAACAACAGATGTGAGTGTATATTGGAGCACATGGACTCTCTCACTTTTGGTCACTGCATTCAATGCACTTCTCACTTTCTTCAAAATAGATAAAAAATACTTTTTTCTCAATACGAATACGGAACATCTGATCAGTGAGGGATGGCAATACGCAGAACTATCTGGAAAATATAGTGGATTCTACACAAAAGATAAGACACCTACACATGAAAATCAATTTATCTTTTTCTGCCACAAGGTTGAAAAGATACGGATGAAGGAAATTGAAGATGAATTCAAGAGGCCTCCAGAGTTTAATCAACCCTCTGCAGAGCAAAAGACAGACCCTATTGTCCCTATAACCCCTATGTTACAGACTGGCGTATCTTCAAGACTCAAACCAATTCTTGAAGAAGCAGAATCTTCTCCTATAGCAGATGGAGGGAGGTCGAGACTCCTCAGGATTGGCACAAATTCTACACGCAACCTCACAAATACTAAACAAGACAGCGAATCAGATAAACTTTCAAGAGGAGCAGAACATAGTTCAGAACACAATTCAGAACACAGTTCAGATACAGAACAGGGTTCAGAAACAGACAGAAAAGTGTCAGTGTCTGTCGCAGTGCAACAACCCTCCGCTAAATAAAAGTGCATTCTGCGAAGATCATCAGAATCAATGCACTCGCACCTCTCCAATGACAGGATGGGAACCTCCTTATGATTCCAAACTCTGGAATAGTAAAAAGGAACACAGAGACGTTTTCAATTGCTATATTTACGCGCTGAATATACACGATCCGAGACAAATCAAGAAATGTCTAGAGACAGAGTGTAATCTTCCTTTTCATCAGCCCGGCCTTATATCGGGATACAAGGGATTTGATCATGATAAACCTAAGACATGTCCTGAGATGATTGCTCGCATTATTGGAGACAATTCCACAATTACGCAGATAGAGTTTGAGGAGAAATGCCCTCTAAAAACATCCAAGATTGCACTCGTTGTAGATGAAGATCAGGACTACCATTTTCTAAGACAAGATCGTGGAGGATGGTGGTCACAGAAGGGTGGGGCAAAGCCGGTCACAAATCTGGATGCGAGCCTGCGGCCTATCTGGGATCCTGCCTTGGCAAATAATAATTGGACGAACTCACAGGGCACGCTCAATTATGATGTTTTTTGCGGATATCTCTGCGTTCCGCGCTCTGGAACACTCAGGGTCACCACAGGAATACATGTGAATCTGAAAGTGACCACGGGTGGTCGACGCCTCACTAAGAAGAAGAAGCGCGCGACTCCAGCCAAGAAGTCCCATAGGTCTCAAACCAAGCATTCTGCGGATCGTAGAGTTTGAGAGCCTGAACACAGTCCATACGTTTACGCGGATTCACTTGTAGTAGTGCGCGCAAAATAGACTTGATCATAACACCCTTCTCTTTCCACGCCTTACTTTCTAAAAATTCACGTTTATACAGAAGCGGTGAAAGAGCACCTAGAAGGCAGAGGCCAATTGACCAGCTATCAAAGGTGGGCCAGTATAACTTGAAAAACGCTGGCCAATCCTTAGCGGCAACTGCGTGGCTGCTTGACCAGAATTCTCTGAGTTCCGCCTCCTGGTGGAGAACGCGAAGCCCTAAGATTTTCTCGATCTCGCGAATAGGAGTTTTTCTCTGAATTACATCTGAAACCTTCGGTTCCGCGGGCGACTGGGCTAGTGTGATCTCTGGAGGTTCCGCCGCATATTCTGGACTATATTCTTTCCAGCGCAGATTAATCATTTCCTGTGTAATGTTTTTCGCGGAAAAACTCTGGCCAAAATCAATTAAACTGACAACACCCTTTTCATTAATAACTACGTTATTCACAGAGATATCATAATGAACATATCCAGAAGCAATTAGATAGGCTCCTGCCTCTAAAAGCTGTAGCATCAGGCTAAAGAAGTCTATACCGCCTTTTGTAAAATCGTGATCCACAATTCTCTTGAACAGGGTCTTTCCTGCATAAGGCATTGTGAATTGAATAACTTTACCTATTGACTTGATGGGTTTACACTTTGCAATATCAGGTTCAATCTGTTTTTCAGAAGGAATACAGGCATCTTTCACATTTGCTAAAACAAAATGGGGTAGGCCGAGAGGTCCCAGCGTTTTTGCGGCTTCCGCCTCAATCACGAAATCAATAGGTTCAGATATTTTTCCAAGGAGTCCCTTTTTCTTTTTTTGTATGGTCTCTCCTTTGCAGAGAAGAGGTGGCTGAAATACACAGCCATAACTCCCCGCTCCTAGAAGAGATCCTCCGCGGAGTTCATAGAGCATCCTACTTTCGGCGAGGATTATCCTGATAGATAAAATCACTAATAACGGTAGATGTCCGGGGCTTTATGGATAGGACTTTTTCTATTATGTAGCATATTAATCTTAGAACTCATTGCTCCACAGAAACTTACAGAAGGATTTGAAGGTCTTGTGCCTGTCTTATCCAGCAAACCCTCCTATTTCACACAATTTATACCCAAGAGAGGTGATGTAGGGCCCACGATGGAACAAGGAGGCTATATCAAGGATGGTCGCTATTTCAGCGGATATGTGGATGTTCAGAGATTTGGCGTTGGCCAAGACTACTGCCGCATGATTGTTCCTGCTTCGCAGGGTAAGAGTGCAGATCCCAAGAAAACCTTCTTCACCTGTGCTCTCGCAGGAACAAAGGATGTCAGCACGGTTGTCTATAAGACAAATACGGTTGAACAAGGATTTTTCTTGAGCCGTGACGACTATATGAGTGACACATTCAAGGATGGGCGTGCCGACTATTGCCGTATTTTACAGCAGGACGACAATTCTTTTCAACCGATGTGTCGCCGAGCTCTTGATACTGCCTTTTCAGAGAGAGATGAAGTGGATCCTGATCCTCCTGAAGAGATCCTCAAACTTCTTTCCTTTTATGACGGCTGCGCAATGTGGCTCCGTCTCCGCGATGATCTTCTCGACTATACAGGAAATACGCAGATTCTGCGTGCTGGTTCTATTCTGATCGATGAGACACCGCGGCCACCTGTAACGAAGGGTCTGACGTTTGATGGTGCCCATCAGTTCTTGCGGATTGGAGATGCACCTGACTTGACATTGGGGTCCTTTGTGAAGATGAGAACTGTTCGCGCCGTTTCTGTTTGGGTCTACATGGAGGAGTTCACGAACAATGCGCACTTCTTTGATTTCGGAGATGGCCCTGGAAAAAACAATACATTTCTCGGAATTCTTGGAAAAGGCGATCCGCAGATTGGAGGGGGTGGTGAACTACGGCATCTGCTTTGTTCTAATACAGATACAACCATCCCTGAAGCCCCTTCAGGTGCCCAACAGGTTAACGAAGTCACGGGTAAAGAACTCATGAAGACGACAAGGGCAAATGTGGATGAATATGTGGACATTGACCAAGAAGTGGAGGCGCGTATCTTAGGCCCGAGCACAGTGCGTATACCGACTCCGAAGGGCGGAGTGCCGAATCATGCGACTCTCCTTTATGAAGTGTGGGATCAGCGGCAGAGAAAGATGAGCATCAAGATCAATGGATGCATTCCTCTAAAAACCTGGACCCATATTGCGATTACGGCAATCACAGGAGATGCGACGAGGCCTGATATTGGCGTTTTTGTAAATGGTGAGCAGGTCTATGTGAACCCGTCTGGATTTTTACCGCAGGCCACGACGACCACGAACAATTATCTTGGAAAGTCAAATTGGGCGAATGATACGAGCACATATGAACTCCGCGATGAGCTCTTTCACGGATCTCTCTTTGATTTTAGATTGTATAACAGCGCAATGGCGCAATCAAAAATTAAGGATACGATTTTTTGGGGGAAGAAGATACTGGGTCTTTAGATTTTTTTCTCTTATAGTAAATAGATGTCTTCCCATAATAGTAAGATAGCGAATTGGCGGGCCACTCTTAACAGAATCGCGGCAGCAGAAGCGAGGCATAAGGCCACTTCCTCTGCTGCGGCGCCTCCCGCAGACACTATGCCGCCCATGCCGCCGCCTCCCGTCGCTGCGCCTGTTATAGAAACGCCTCCCGCTGCGCCTGTCGTGGCCCCAGACGTGTGTGTAAATTGCAGTGAACAAGGAAAGTGTGGTGGGTGGACAGATGCCACACAGTGTCTAAAGGGGCTTTATGTAATGGGTGTGAATATGGAGCATAAGGTATATAAATTCAAAATTGTAAAAAAACGTGTAGACAAAGGTAATGGTCAAATATATAATGACCATACATATGAGCTATATAGTAATAATATTAATGGAGATGAAAACAGCGAAATAAAAGAATCGATAAACTCGGCTAAAGTAGAATCCTTATATGAGAATATCGAGAATCAAAGATATGTTTTTGAGCCTAAGGAGAACGCTTATTTTTCGCAGTATGCGATTGGAACACGATTACCTCATTATTTTGGGACAACAACCTTTTTCAAGGGAGGTAAACCCATTGATCAGGACATTGAAAGAGCCATAGAAAAATATAAGACATATGCTGAGAAAGAAGCCTCTAATAAAAAAAAATATGCAGAATGTATTGAAAAATTTAAAGAAAAATTTAATAGATATCTTAATCACAAAATAAGTCTCATGCCTAAAATAGATGATTATGATTTTAAAAACTGTAGGGAAACTTTAAATGATGCAAAAGCAAGCGGCTTATTACCATCTGAATATTTTACTGAACGTCCTCCTTATGTTGCTCCTATAAAGAAAAATAATCGTAGTCAATATGAATACACAGGGTCGTTTGGCATGCGCGGCGGCCGTCGCCGCTCCTCTAAAACAAAACGCGCTCGGCGTTCTAAGAGAAAGGGCACCCGTCGCAATTAACCCTCTAACGTATCGCACAGCTTGAAAGTTTCAAGAAACCCGCCCACGAAAGTTCCATTATAAAACACCATCGGAAAGGTGCGGTGCGGCTTACCAGCAAGACCCTCGATAAACTGTAGAAACTCCTCCTTCTGCGAAATAAGATAGGGCTCGCAGTCAATCACAGTATACTGAAAAGGCTCCAAAATCTCCTTTACCATCTTACAATACTTGCAGTCATCCTTCGAATAGACCGTGAACCCATCGGCCTGAGGAGAAGGAAACATCTACCGGTGGCGCTTAAAATTAAGGAAGCTCAAAGAGCTTCCTTAATTTTAAGGCCTTCCACCATAAACGTCGTAAGTGCCGGCCAAGGCCGACCCTTAGGGTAGGACATTTAAATTAAGGAAGCTAAAGCTTCCTTAATTTAAAGTCACGACGGTAGATTACTAACGTATTCTTCCGTTTATGCTGGAGACAAGTCCAGATTTTTGCTTAATGACTGATTTGAGAGGCGCATAGGCGATAAGCCCATATTCTTTAATAGCAGTATTATAAAGCCAATCAGCAGGATAGAGAATACCCTTTTTTATTCCATTATGATATGTCATAAGAAGCGCATGCATCGATTTACGATTTATCATAATGGCATGGGTTCCCCAAAAACGTGTGATCTTCGCAATGGAGGAAACAAGAGTTGGCTCACCGTCCACAATTTCATTTGTTCCAAAACAGACAATATCCGCCGACGGAAGATCTGCCACACAGGCAAGATAGTCTTCCAGATCACCAACCACTTCTGCATCATCTTCAAAAATACAGACAAATTCATTTGCTCTCTTGAGGGCGGCTTCAATCAGTTCTACGTGACTCGCTACACAGCCTATGATGCCTGGAGTAATCTTCTGACCAGGAAGAGGATGTCGTGTAGGAAATCCCGTATCAGCTAGAGCGGTCCCATCGAGTGCTTCAAAGATCTGTAGATGTCTACCGATTTCTCTTTCAAGTTGATAAATCAAAGGCAGCCTTTCCTTATCTTGTTCTCTATGGATAACAACACAAGGAATCTTCTGGAAGATATCCATCTCTACATTTTTATAAAGTCTTATTTAGACCGATCTTCAACGGTAGTATTCAAGCTATACTTTGATAGAAGCGTCTTGACGTTGTGTATTTTTCCACCCGTTCCATGTTTCTTATACCATTCTAGAATTAGATGAATAGGAACCCAATAAATATGGAATGTTAAGGTTGTATCTGTATGACCCACTGTTTCATATAAGAAGTAGAATGAATTTGCCTTCAAACAGAGATCGAGTTTTGCAGGATTGAAATGTCTTCCTCCTCCTACACTCACACTTGGTGCAAGACATACAGACTTCTTTGCCCCAATCACCTTTCCTTCTGCAAGGGAGGTTGGATCGGATATACATTTCAGATCTGAATATTTACTATCACGAGAAATGGGTCCGTATTGTTTCCATTGCTGCACTGCATCCGTGGGGATATGATGAGTAAGACGAGAATCATATAAACTTTCAACAGGATATCTACTATTTGGTATACCAGCTTGTATTGTATCACGTTTTATTATCAATATAAGTTGGTCAATTGTTTCCATGCTTTTATAAAGCTGTTATCTATATTCAAATTTACCGTCTAACGGTGAGACTTAAAAATAAGGAAGCTCAGAGAGCTTCCTTATTTTTAAGATCCATCACCAAATTAGTCGTAAGTGCCGGCCAAGGCCGACCCTTAGGGTGGGACATTTATTTTAATGAAGCTAAAGCTTCCTTAAAATAAAGTCACGACGTTAGATTCGCCGTCCACCAGATACTGCAGCCTTAAGTTTTGTTACATTATTTAGAGTCTTAGCCGCCTCTACAGGATTTGAAACTTCGGGAGGGAGGTGGCATCCATATGAAAAGACGAATTTTACAGGATCAAAATCATTAGGATGATCAGCCTTTTGTTTCATAAAATAGCTTCCAAATCCAAGTCCAATCAATACATACATTGTAATACTTAGCCCGTAACGAGCCTTTTCTAGCATTGATATTGTTCCAGCATCTCCCTTATCCCTAATAAGGTTATCATGATAAATTTTTAAGTTTTGATCAATTAATAATATAAGAAGAACAGGTATCGAGAAATACCACTTACTCTTTGTCATGAGAATGAAGATGGCATAGACAAAAAATGTCTTAAACCATAAAATATAAAGGGGTGCCGAATTATTAGTATCAAGAACTGTAAATAAGAAAAAGAAAGAAATGAGTCCAATAAAATGCCTAAACCAGATATTATCACGCATAAATAACTGTAAATCACATCCGACAGATGTGCTCAGGAATCCGAATAGGAGCCAGAGATATAATCCAGCAAGAGCTGTCTTTGTATCAAATGTCTTATTTGTGCCCGAGCCTCCAAAGATAGAATCAAGAAGTCCCTGTGCTTCCTGTTTGATATCAACCATCTATTATATGCAATAGGAATTCTCACAGATTCCAGAGGCACAGTCGGAGTCGTAATTACAGAGATAGACGTAGCCGACGGGAAATGCCCAGAGAGGCCAGCCCCAACCACCTGATCCTCCATATGAACCACCGTAGTAGCCGCCACCTATACGTCCACCATGACCTCCATGACCTCTGTGACCGCCTCCATGACCGCCGCCTCCATGACCGCCACCTCCATGGCCGCCACCTCCATGGCCACCACCGCCACCGCTAGCACCTCCGTGGAAAGGCTCAGAAGACAGCGTGACAAAAGAAAATGCGAGTAAGATAATTAAGATTAATACAATAAGATGTCCACTCTTCATTTCTAATATACCTCTACATTCTCATCATCCACAAAGTCTCCAGCGTCAAAGCGAGTTGCCCTTGGTGCTGGTGCTGGAACAGGAGCAACAGCTGGTGCTGGTGCATTAGCAATAATAACAGCACCATCCTCTACAACCCCCTCCTTCCGCATGGAGATATAGCGCCACTCCTTATCAATCTGAGGAAATGCGCAGCCAGACCTCTTTCCTGCCTCCATTAGACTCTTATTTGTATAGATGCGCAGATCCAGAATCTGAGGCAGAAGAGCCTGCCTGTATCGCGCCACGAATGCGACCATCTCAGGCCTGGTCACCAAAGATGCCACCGTCCCTCCAGCAAGAAGATGGCGAGTGGCGGTAGTAGCCTCTACCTCAATAGTCCGAATCAGCTCGGATCCCACGTGCGCAAAGGTGGTGAGAATCTGGCCGAACTCCTTCTTCCTCTCAAAGCGTGTCTCCCTCTGCTCCAATAGCTTCTGCCACTCAGCCTCCGTGAGCTCATTCATGAGATACTTCACATCAATATCCTTGTTCGTATTTGCCAGACGCCGCGCAGGGAAGTCAGGAAGACGCACATGAACAATATCTCCAAAGCACCTGTGAATATTCGCAATAAGAGCCCTTTCAACTACACTCAGCGATGTATTCTGGATAAGACGCGTGAACTGCCACGCATTTGGAAGACCACCACACGGAATGTCTCCAGCCTGGCGCGGCATCTGGCCATTATTCTGGCGGCGCAGCCAATCGTAATAATGCGGATTGTGAACAACACCTGTTACGATGTGTCCAGTATTCCACGAGAAGGCCGTCTGGCATCCATCTTGCGTGCACCACATTTGATCACAATTTCGCACAACTGTCATATCAGGAAGAAGGAAACGCTTATTGCTGTCAACACTCCAGCCATAATAAGTTCCTCGTCCAACAGGAGTAACCTTGATTTCTGAAAGAGAATTATCCTTCTTGAATCCCATGAGCCCCTCCTTTTCAGAATCCGAAAGTGCAAGATATTTGTCTACCTCAATTTCCAGAATCTCGCCACTGAACTTCAGGGCAAGCTTGTGCTTACTGTTGACAGTGTAGGATACACCACTCTTCTGAGAAACCTCATACATCTCATCGCCGCCGGAGCAGAGATCCGTAACAGTGCGAGAAAGGCCATCGTCGCCTACGAGGGTATCTCCAACCGTAATATCCTGTGACATCTTGACAGTTCCATCCCAGAGTAGAATAGGAGTATCCTTTGTGAAGCACCCATCGATCTTGTAGATACGAACACCGCACTTGGGGCACGGCTTCGTCTCGCGCCGAATCAGAGCCGCCGTCGCCTTTGCACTCTCGTCGCACGTGTGTGCGGCATCGCGATCCTCTCCCTTTACTGCCAGACAGTCAGAGCAGGCATACTTTGCACAGACGCCGCACTTGTAGGCCGTGGAGAGATATCCGCGGCACCCCTCTCCAGGGCAGCGTTGGATGAACTCGCGCACCTCCTTCACTGTCTTATCATCGGCATCACGACCCTCCATAATATTCATTGCCCGCATCTGACGGCGGCTCAGCACCTCCTGATCAAAGGAGACCCGAAGAACCACGCCCTCATTCTTTCCATACTTTTCAGAGTTCGCATCTAGCAGGACCATAAGATCGGGCTCATCCGCCTTTGCACAGATACGAAGCTTCTGGCGAATGATGTCCCTCTCCCTCAGAAGCTCTGCCTTCACCTTAAAGAGATCACGATTCTTTGCTAGCACTGTGCTAAAGAGTTCTGCAACCGCACGAATCTCCTTGGTCGCCTCGACGAAGATCTGCATCGCGGGAAGAACGGCCTTCTCTCTCTCGCGAAGAACCTTGGCCCTGTGCTTGCGCAGAGGATCGCTGCGGAACACCTTGGTAAGATGGAGATCAATGAATTCGCGATTCCACCCGCGCTTGCAGCTCATACAGTGGGGGTCCTCATAAGTTGTAAGAAGATAGCGTTGAACGCAGCCCTTGCAGGCCGCAGATGGGCAATAAGGACATGTCACCTTGCATCGCAAGAGAGGCGTGTAATTTTCAAGACAGATCTGGCAGGTCATTTTACTGTATACCTGTCAAAAAAATGGGTGGAGGCTTCAATTTTTATAGCGTCGTTTCCAACGACGTGTATAGCAACGTATATAGCCCCGTTAATGCAAGAGCTCCTTTGCGCTCACTGCAGTCACATACTTTACATCAGAGACCGATACCGGTATTAGCCAGCGATTAGGAAGCTCATCCAAGAATACAGATGGCTTCGGAAAGCCATTGAACTCGCTCGCGGTGACGGTGGTATAGGCTCCCATGTGAGGAAACCAGAGCCAATCGCCAACCTCGAGCTCCTCCATGGTATCGGACCGCGCAATGACATCGAGGCTATCGCAGGTGCGACCAAAGAGAATACCAGGACCTATTTTACCTATAGAGCCCTCCTTTGCAGGAATACGCACCCACGTAGGCGTCTGATGATCGAAGAGGATATTTGTAAATTGTCCATAGAGACTCTCATCAATCGTGTAGCGCCATCCAACTCCCCCATAGGCCGGCTTCTTTCCAATGACCTGAACAAAGAGATCTTGGGCTTCCGTGGCAAAGAAGCGACCTGGTTCGGCAATAAACTGTAGCCCAGCCTTTTTCTTATTTCTTATTTCTTCACGAATCTTTGCAGCCTGCAATGTAAACTTGTTAACATCTGGAACAAATCCACCACCAATATCAATAATCGTAGCACTATGACCCTGTTTCAACAGAGTAGAGCAAGCCGCCGCAGCTAGCTGAATCGCCTTCTGATGAGCGCTCACATCGCCACTCTCAGATCCCACGTGAAAGCTGATTCCCTTCAGCTGAACCCCTGCCTTCTTGGCAAACTCACCAATCTCAGCCACCTTCGCAGGATCGGCTCCAAACTTTGCGCCAAACGGCATCTTACTCCCTGAATCGTCCACGCGAATACGAACGAGGGCACCACCTTTGTAATCAACTATCTTTTCCACCTCTTCACAAGAATCAATCACTGTGAGAGGAGAACCTCGTGTCTTAGCATAATGAATGTCCCTATCGGACTTACATGGATTTGCGTAGATAACTGTATCTGAAATTGGATTTACAAGTGAGAGTTCACGCTGTGAAGCACAATCAAATCCGAACCCGTATTCTTGCAAAATACCGATGAGTTTTGGATCTGGGTTGCACTTGACGGCGTAGTGGGGCCGGACAGAGGGGAGGTTAAAAGCCCATAAAGCTTGGAGACGTTCAACACGAGACTGGGACATGACGTAGAAAGAGCCATTAACACCTGGGTAAGACGCATAGCGAGCAAGGATAGATCGGAGGCTTTTCAGTGCGACTAAGTGATTAATCTTTAGAAAATAATACTTAGGTGGCCACAGTTGTCATTTTTTTTGGTTCGCTCACCTCAGCCGTAAACAATCATATATATCCGTGTTAACGGTGCAATTACAAGTTTTCCTAAAACAGAAGATACCGTTTGCGATCGACCCAATGCACGTGTATCTATAGTATTGAGCCCTGTTTGCTTTACAGGCGATAACTGAAGAGCTGATGACTCTGTATTATAAATTCCATTTACAGGTGAAGAAACAATAGTATAATCAGGCATTAAAACTCCCGAAGAGAAGGAGCGGAGGCGAAAATTAGAGAGAAGCAGGACACTGGGAGAGGGAAGAGTTCGCCCAAAGAGAAGACGACCCTCTAGTTGTGTTGAAGTCATCTTTGAAAACCCTGCAAGATTAGAACTAAATTTATAAACAAGATCATCTGTATCTGCAAGAGAAACAGGTCCATCCACAAGAACAATTTCAAGGCCGGCAGGAACAGTAAAGCTAGTGGTCTCCTTAGTCCCTTGTATCACAAGAGTTTTAGAGACTGTGGGAAGCATACTAACGTTTAATCTTAAAAATAAATGTCCATTGACAAATAGGGAGGATGAGCTGGTATAGAACCTTTGAAATAGACATCCTACGAGTTGGACAACTCTTCATACAACAAAACATTGATTCTGTCTATCCGAGCGCTGGCAACATTCTCTATACAGATGGCAGCGGTGGCACCTACTGGTCTAGTTTACAAAGTGGTGGAGGTGGTGGTCAAATCACAAGACCCACTGTTCTCTATCTGAATCAGGGCACCACTGTTTCCCCTTACAAAGGTCTCCAACTGACACCGATCGTAGGAGCGGGCCTCACAGTGACCACTGTTCTAGATCTCTCTTCAAATGATACTCTAATATCACAATTTCAATCTGATTTTCAAACTCCACTCACAATTCCAACAGGTATCTGGAACCTCAAACTCTATGCAAGTTCCACAGACGTGACAGCGTCAGTCTATTATTCATTGTATGTGAGGCTCACAGGAACAGATACATATATCTGTTCATCAGGACCTGTTCCAATAGGACAGGCTCTAGCCCAATATGAGATTGATCTTCTCGTGCCTGCCACCCCTCTTCCCTTAGGAAGCACAGTTGTCTTGAAACTCTTTGCAAATAATTCAAACCCAGGGGCACAAGTCACTCTAAATACATATTATCAAGGACAAACCTATTCAATTATCTATACAACCTTTGGAACTGTCTTTCCTGCAGATGTTCTTATGTCAACAGTGGATGGCCTCGGCACAGCAGGCTATATTTCAACAGCACAGTTTGCGGATCTAAGTAACTATTTTCAAAATTCGCAACAAGACTGGTCAACACCAGTGAGCACAGTTGCTAGATATACAAGTAATACAAGTAACTGGTCAAAAAATCTCCTACAAGACTGGTCTACACCTGTCTCCTCTGTTGCGCTCTTCACAAGTAATTCCTCAAATTGGTCAAAAAATCTCCTACAGAACTGGTCAACCCCTGTCTCCTCCGTTGCCACCTTCACGAGCAATTCGAGCAATTGGTCTAAGAACCTTCTCCAGAACTGGTCGACCCCTGTCTCCTCGGTTGCCACCTTCACGAGCAATTCCTCAAACTGGTCCTATAATCTTCTGCAGAACTGGTCAACGCCTGTGTCGACCGTTGCCACCTTCGCAAGCAACACAAGCAACTATTTTCTAAGCACACTTGGTCAAGGCGGATTCACACTTCCTCCTTATTTATCTAGCTTTACTCTCAGCACAGGCGCTATAAATGCGTCCACCATTAAGACGGTCTATCTGTATTCAAGCACGGCCCAAATTGAGAGTATGAGTGTTGGAACTCTTTTTGTCTATGGAGCTAGCACCCTAACAGTTGCAGGCCAAGTCATTTTCTACTCAGGGATGACAGTCAATGCGGCGCAGGTCAGCTCCGTTCTTGTGCAGAGCACGATTACTTTTGTAGATCTCGGAACGGGAAAACCATCAGGCCTCCCTTTCTACACAAGCAACTCGTCCCTCTATTTCAATAATGCACCAGTCTCGTGGAATGTGCCGAGCACAGTGGACGGCCTCGGAACCATTGGCTACATTTCCTCTTCACAGCTCTTTTCAACGGTGGCAGGAATTAGCCAGACAATTACAATTGGTAATAATCTGGTTAGCACCCCCTATCTAGATTCTGTCCTGGCCTCAACCACCGCGGGCCTCGGCCAGATCTACATAAGCACTGCCACGGGCGGTGGTGGTTCCTATGCTGGCGACTGGTCAACCCCTATTTCCACAGTGGCCCTTTACACGAGTAATACAAGTAACTACTATTACACGTCGTTACAAGACTGGTCCTCAGCTGTCTCTGTTGCCACCCTCTTCACCAGCAACTTGAGTAACTATTTGGTGACAAATCAACAGAATATTGGATTTATCAGTGATATTTCTGGAGGATCTCTCGACGTCGCAGGAGAAGCGCGCGCAATTTCTCTCAGCTCTATCCTTCTCTATACATCCTCTATCATAGCCGCAAATGCCAACCTTCTCTATGGAACCATTTCCAATCTGACAACGATCCGATCTCAGACATCCAATCTTCAGATACCTCAACCGACTGATCACGAATGGATCAGTTTCGCAACTACTCCAAACGCAGAATCTGTGCTACTGCGAAGTTCAGACACTTTAACATGGAGAACATCCATCTCTCCATTTATCGGTGGACAGATGAACAGTCTTATTTGGACAGGGAATTACTGGCTCGCCGTCGGCACCGACCAATTCAATAGATACACCTCTTCAAAGAGCGTAGATGGTCTGAATTGGGTGGATTTTTCGGGCCCCTTCGTGGCCGGCCTCGCCACCTCTCTCGGATGGAACGGATCGATCTGGGTTGCGATGGGCCTTGACTCAAATAGCGCGCACACCCTCTCCACATCGGCGGATGGAGAGAACTGGACAGAAGTAGGAGGCCCTTTTGTGGGTGGTAGAGGCCTTGCAGTGGCCTGGAATGGCACCTATTGGCTCGCCATAGGAAATAGTTATGAAACGGGTGATACAATTGCAATAAGTTCAGATGGTATTATCTGGACCACAGCAGCAGGCGCAAATTTCACAAACCCTTCTGGATATGCTGGTCTAGCCTGGAACGGCAGCCTCTGGGTTCTAACAGGGAGTGATCAGGCACAGACAAACACGATAGCTTACAGTTCTGATGCTGTAGCATGGACTTCTATACCCGGTCCATTCACAGGAGGATTTGGAACCTATGTGCTCTGGAATGGCACCTTCTTCTTAGCGACGGGTCACGGACCCTTTACAATTGGAAAAAGTGCAGATGGAATATCCTGGTCATCCTTTCCAGGTCCTTTCGCGGGGGGCGGATATGGCCTCACTCTCGGATGGAATGGGCTCTATTTTCTAGCGAGTGGATTCGGCGGTTCAGATATAGGAAATATTCTTTTTTACAGTCTAGACGGCGAGTCTTGGACAGGCCTGGGCAATCTATTCGGAGGAAAACACATCCTCTTTGCGACGGCGATTTCCTATGCACACTACCCTGTTCAGACAAGCCTCTACGTGAATAGCGTTGGATATATCTCTTCAATGACAGGCAATTGGGTGGATTGTGAGACGCTCGTTGTTGTTGATATTTAATCTACACCTACGCTAGATGTCGGTTACTTATATACCGAGCACCGCCACATTGGTGAATATAATAACAACTACTGTGCCACGAACTGTTTTGATGCCTCCCGCATCTGAACGGCCTGGCAGACTTATTACAATCAAGGATGTAACTGGCTTTTCTGCTATGTATCCTATCACAATCTCAACACAAGGTGGAAATACATTTGATAATGGAAGCAATATCTACACAATCAGTTATCCTTACAGTGCTGTTACATTCATAGGAAGAACAACCAACTGGTTAAAAACAAATACAAGTGAGCCGACAACATCTACCCCTACTCTGACGGTGGCTGGAGATATTCAAGCGAACACTGACGTGTATATAACTGGAAATGAATACGTGATGAAGGAGATCTCAGCCCCTACGATCTCCACAATCTTTGGCTTGATCTCGTCTGGCAATGCAGCCAATCAATACGTGACTGCGACAGGTCTCTCAGCCGTTTCTCTGTTCGCAAGCAACACGAGTAACTGGGCTTCAAATGCCTTTCAGGACTGGTCAACGCCCCTTTACATGTATGCTGCCTTTTCAAGTAACACAAGTAACTGGGCCGCGAATATACTTCAAGACTGGTCAACTCCTACATCGACAGTAGCTCTGTTCACAAGCAATTCCTCCAATTGGTCTAAGAATCTTCTGCAGAACTGGTCAACCCCCACATCCACAGTCGCTGAGTTCGCAAGTAATACGAGTAACTGGGCTTCGAATGCATTCCAAGACTGGTCAACCCCCACATCAACAGTAGCCTTCTTCACGAGCAATACGTCAAACTGGGCGGTCCAAGCAAATCAAGACTGGTCAACTCCTACCTCAACAGTTGCCTTGTTCACAAGCAACACGAGCAATTGGGCCTATAGTGCCTTACAAGACTGGTCAACCCCCACGTCCTCGGTTGCGCTGTTTACAAGCAATACGTCAAACTGGGCATCCAATGCATTTCAAGACTGGTCTGTAGCTACAAGCACAGTAGCCTTTTTCACGAGCAACACGAGTAATTGGGCTTCCAATGCATTCCAGGACTGGTCAACCGCGACAAGCACTGTATCACTTTTCACAAGTAACACGAGCAACTGGGCGGTCCAAGCAAACCAGGACTGGTCAACCCCTACCTCCACAGTCGCTCTTTTCACAAGTAACACGAGCAACTGGGTGGTCCAAGCAAACCAGGACTGGTCAACTGCAACAAGCACGATTGCTCTTTTCACAAGCAATACGAGCAACTGGGCAGTTCAAGCAAACCAGGACTGGTCTGTAGCCACGTCAACAGTGGCGCTTTTTACAAGCAATACGAGTAACTATTCAAAGAGTATTTTACAGGACTGGTCTGTAGCTACAAGCACAGTAGCTCTTTTCACAAGTAACACAAGTAACTGGGCAGTCAAAGCAAACCAAGACTGGTCAACCCCCACATCCACAGTAGCTCTGTTCACAAGTAATTCCTCCAATTGGTCAAAAAATCTTCTCCAGGACTGGTCAACACCTGTATCCTCCGTTGCCACCTTCACAAGTAACTCATCAAACTGGTCAAAAAATCTTCTCCAGGACTGGTCAACCCCTGTGTCTACTGTTGCGACCTACACAAGCAACACAAGCAACTGGGCTTCCAATGCCTTCCAAGACTGGTCAACCCCTGTGTCTACCGTTGCTCTCTTCACAAGCAACACAAGCAACTGGGCTTCCAATGCATTCCAAGACTGGTCAACTGCAACAAGCACGATCGCTCTTTTCACAAGCAATACAAGCAACTATTATGCCAATACAACCACTGATCTATCAACCCCCTTTTCAACTCTGGCCCTCTTCACAAGCAATACATCAAACTGGGCTTCTAATGCCTTCCAAGACTGGTCAACTTCTGTGAGCACTATCAGCATATTTACGAGCAATACAAGCAACTACTATCATTCTCTCACATTACTCGATATTAGCACAAGCATCCAAAGCACAACCGATGGCCTTGGGACCATTGGATATATTTCGAGCACACAACTCACTTCAACTACACAGGGATTTACAGAGTATGTCTCTTCCCAGATAGGATTACCAGGTGTAAATACAACAGGCACTGTTCTCTATCTGAATCAGAGTGAAACTGTTGCGCCTTATAAAGGGCTCCAGCAAAATCCTGCAATTGTTGGCTCAACAGTAGATATTCTCACTGTTTTAACTGCGTTAACAAGTAATCAGATCATTACAGAATTTCAGTCAGACTTTACTCTTCCTCTTTTTATTAATGAAGGTATCTGGGATCTTAATCTATTTACATCCTCAGATACTCCAGATATTTCACTCTATTGCTCCCTCTTCGTAAGAGATTACCTCGGAAATGAAACACTCATTGGAACCAGCTCGGATAATGATACACCTATGGCAAATTTAATTCAAAAGCAAAATATAATTAGTGTATTTGTTCCTTATACAAATCTTGATCCAACCTCAACTCTCGTTTTCAAGATCTTTGGAAACAATCCTGGGGCTACCGCGAACTTCCACACCTATTATCAAAATTCCAGCTATTCTCGTATTATAACTACACTTGGAACCCTTGTTCCTGCGACTACTCTCACATCAACAGTGGATGGTCTTGGAACCGCGGGATATATTTCAACCGCTTATGTTCAAGATCTAAGTAATTGGGCTGCGAACGCCTTCCAGGACTGGTCAACTCCTGTATCGTCTATAGGCGAATACACAAGTAATACATCAAACTGGTTTTTAAACACCTTTCAAGATTGGTCTGTAGCTACAAGCACTGTTGCTCTATACACAAGTAACACAAGTAATTGGGCTTCTAATATACTTCAGGACTGGTCTGTAGCTACAAGCACTGTTGCCCTATACACAAGCAACACAAGTAACTGGGCTTCTAATATACTTCAGGACTGGTCTACTGTAACAAGCACGATCGCCCAGTTCACAAGCAATACAAGTAACTACTATGCCAATACAACCACTGATCTATCAACCCCCTTTTCATCTCTTGCTCTTTTCACAAGCAACACGAGTAATTGGTCCTATAATCTATTACAAGACTGGTCCACCTCTGTATCAACCGTTGCTACATATACAAGCAATACATCAAACTGGGCCTATAGTGCCTTTCAGGACTGGTCAACCCCTGTGTCCACTATTGCCCTATACACGAGCAACACATCAAACTGGGCCTCAAATGCCTTTCAAGACTGGTCAACACCTGTATCCACAGTAGCTGAATTCACAAGCAATACAAGCAACTGGGCCTCTAATGCGTTTCAGGACTGGTCAACGGTGACAAGCACTGTGGCTCAATTCACAAGCAATACAAGCAATTACTACGCAAATACAACGACCGATCTATCAACCCCCTTTTCAACTCTTGCTCTCTTCACAAGCAACACGAGTAACTGGGCCGCTGGTTTCCAGCAGGACTGGTCAACACCAGTATCCTCTATTGCTGAGTTTGGGAGCAACACGAGCAACTGGGCTTCTAATATACTGCAAGACTGGTCAACCCCTGTTTCCTCCGTTGCTGAGTTTGGGAGCAACACAAGCAACTGGGCCTCTAATATACTTCAAGACTGGTCAACCCCCGTCTCTACCGCTACGCTATTCACAAGTAATACGAGTAATTACTTTGCAACTGCCCTCATAGACTGGTCAACCCCTGTGTCCTCCGTTGCTGAGTTTACAAGCAATACGTCAAACTGGAGCTACAATCTGCTACAAGACTGGTCAACCCCTGTATCCACCATCGCCGAGTACACAAGCAATACGAGCAACTGGGCTTCGAATATACTTCAAGACTGGTCAACTGTGACAAGCACCGTCGCCGAGTTCACAAGCAACACAAGTAACTGGGCTTCCAACGCCTTTCAAGATTGGTCAACTCCCCTTTCCACTGTTGCCTTATACACAAGCAACACGTCAAACTGGGCTGTTCAAGCAAATCAAGACTGGTCCACCCCTATATCAACCGCTACGCTCTATACAAGCAACACAAGCAACTATTTTGAAGCACTCATTGGCTCCTCCATCTCGATCAGCACGGCGAATGTTACGACAAGCACTCTATCAATTATTGATAGTGTTACAGCCAATACGACAGGTCTTATCTATCAGCAGAGCAGTCTTCTCTATTTTAACCAGTTTGTCATTGGCGGCGCGTTCTGTCTCTATTCAGGTGAATATGGTTCCGTGCCCTTTGATCCTACTACAATAACCTCTCTCAATCTCTGGCTAGATGCACAGGATCCTACAACGATTGCTACATCAGGCTCAGTGATAACGAGCTGGGCAGATAAATCTGGGCGATCACTCACAGCAGTGCCAATAGGAATCAATGTCCCCCTCTATAATTCATCCTATCTACCCTATGTTGATTTTAATGCTGGTCAGAGCCTTGCCGTCGCAAATTGGGGATATACTACAGGCTGGTCTGTCTTTGTCTGTATGAATACAGTTATCCTAAATCCTCGCTGGCTCATCTCTCCTTATCCTGATGCCAACCTCATTATGATGGGAATGGCAGAGGGAACTAGTAAAATATTCAATGCCTATCTTCCTGGTGCCCCTTCTGATGTTACAGGGGCTCATATTGAATACACATCAGCTCAGAATACGAATGATGGTGCCTCGGCCTTTGCGTGGTGGCGCGATGGAACTCTTCAGACGCTGACAGAAACATCTGCAGGTGTTCCTGCAAACCCTAGCGCCAGCCTTGGTATTGGTGGAAATATTGATGGCAGTGCCGATATTGGCGGGCAATACCAAATCTATGAAATTCTCGTCTTCAATACCTATCTTTCAACTCAAGAAAGACAAAGAATAGAAGGATATCTGGCATGGAAATGGGGGCTAGAAACAAACTTACCACTTAACCATCCATGGAGATATTCCGAGCCATAACGTCGTTAGTGCCCGCTAACGACTAATAATCCGTCATATCTTATTTCTAAGAAAGCTCTCCGAGCTTTCTTAAAAATAAGTATAGACGGTAATCAGAGGGCCCTATGTCTGGACCAATGAGCACTATAACAAGTGTAGCAATGGTAGATGTCCGAAGGAGGGCATACACACTTACATTACCAAAAACAACTGATATTCCGTATCGTGTCATCACTATGAAAGATGTTTACGGTACAGCGTCACCAGCATCTACTATCACACTTGTAACGCAATTTGGAGATACCTTTGAGGATGGAACAACCTCAAAGGTCTTCAATGATCCTTTTGGAACCACACAACTTTACACAGGCAAGCCTGGAAAGTGGTTCACAATTGCAGGCACTCAGTTCCAGTCTGCCACCTTTGGTTCTTTGAGCACCCAGCAAGTGAGAGCATCCACCTTTATTGGAGATGGATCTCAACTGCAGAATGTGGCAGGTCTCTCCACGGTTGCTGCCTACATGAGCAACACGAGTAACTGGGCTTTTCAGGGCCAGCAAGACTGGTCAACACCTCTATCCTCTGTCGCTGAGTTTGGGAGTAATACGAGCAACTGGGCTTTCAATGCGTTTCAAGACTGGTCGACACCTGTTTCTACCGTTGCTGAGTTTGGGAGCAATACGTCAAACTGGTCCGCAAATGCTTTCCAAGACTGGTCAACACCTGTGTCATCGGTTGCTGAGTTTGGGAGCAATACGAGCAATTGGGCCTCTAATATACTTCAAGACTGGTCAACCCCTGTGTCCTCGGTAGCCGAATTTACAAGCAATACGTCAAACTGGGCTTCTAACCTAAGCCAAGACTGGTCGACGCCTGTCTCTACAGTGGCCGACTTTACGAGCAACACATCAAACTGGGCTGCAAACATAAGCCAGGACTGGTCAACTCCCGTTTCTACTGTGGCCTACTTTACGAGTAACACAAGTAACTGGGCTGCTGGTTTCCAGCAGGACTGGTCAACCCCTGTCTCCTCTGTGGCCGAGTTTACAAGCAACACATCAAACTGGTCTGCCAACGCCTTTCAGGACTGGTCAACACCTGTCTCTACCGTCGCCGAGTTTGGGAGCAACACGAGCAACTGGGCCGCTAATGCCTTCCAAGACTGGTCAACGCCTGTCTCCTCCGTCGCGACCTATACAAGCAACACATCAAACTGGTCGTATAGCGCCTTTCAGGACTGGTCAACGTCTGTGTCTAGCGTCGCAGAGTTTACAAGCAACACGTCAAATTGGGCTTCAAATGCTTTTCAGGATTGGTCCACAGTGACAAGCACGATTGCGCAATTCACAAGCAATACAAGCAACTATTATGCAAATACAACCACAGATCTTTCTACACCCTTTTCAACCCTTGCCCTCTACACTAGCAACACGAGCAACTACTTTTTATCAGCACTCATAGACTGGTCGACTCCTGTATCTAGCATCGCTGACTTTACGAGCAATACAAGCAACTACTACAATTCACTCACATTGCTTGATATCAGCACGTCAATGCAGAGCACGGTGGATGGTCTTGGCACCATCGGTTATGTCTCAACGTCTGGCCTTGCCTCTACAACGACTGGAATGATCGAGTTTGTTTCCACACAGTTAGGTATTCCTCAAGTGAACACAACAGGCACTGTCTTTTATCTGAATTACAGTCTCACAACGGCTCCTTACAAAACCATGGATGATATTGTAATTATTACATCTGAAACTGATCTGCCTACGCCACTCACGGCCACTACAAATGATATATTCGTATCAGCCTTTCAGACAGATTTTGATCTTCCCCCTTTTATTGGCGCAGGTATATGGGACGTAAATCTATTTGCCTATGCGGAATCAACGGATGTCTATGTCTATGCAAATCTGTATACGCGCGATTTGGATGGGAATGAAGTTCTTATTGCCACCTCTTCACAAACACCTGCTGCAGTTCCCCTTTCAATCGCCCAGCAGGTTGATATCACTTTATATGTTCCTTATACAACTCTTGATCCGCAGACCACAGGGATTAAAAGTCTAGTTCTAAAGATATATGCAAATTCCCTCTTTAATGATGGAAGTGTCATACACACGTTCTATCAGGGCCAGCGGTATTCGCATATGCACACCACATTTGGAACACTTGTTCCTGCCGTCACACTCACGTCAACAGTGGATGGCCTCGGAACGGCGGGCTACATTTCAAGCGCCTATACTCAGGATCTGAGCAATTGGTTTTCCAATGCATTTCAGGATTGGTCAACGCCTGTGTCGAGTGTAGCCCTTTTTACAAGCAACACGAGCAACTGGGCTGTCCAGGCAAACCAGGATTGGTCGACGCCTGTTTCGAGTGTCGCGACTTATACAAGCAACACGTCAAACTGGTCCTATAATTTATTACAAGACTGGTCAACGCCTGGTCGACGCCTGGCGTCAACCGTTGCTGAGTTTACGAGCAATACCTCAAACTGGGCTTCTAATGCATTTCAAGACTGGTCCACACCTGTCTCTACCGTTGCGACCTACACGAGTAATACAAGCAACTATTTTGTAAATACACTTCTAGATTTTTCCACACCACTTTCAACAGTTGCTACATTTGCAAGCAATGTATCACAAGACTGGTCAACACCTGTCTCAACCGTTGCGACCTATACAAGCAATACAAGCAATTACTTTGCAAATACTTTTCAAGACTGGTCAACACCAGTTTCCTCTGTTGCCGAATTTACGAGTAACACCAGCAACTGGGCTTCCAACGCCTTTCAAGACTGGTCAACGCCTGTTTCCTCAATTGGTGAATTTACTAGCAATACAAGTAACTGGGCTTCCAACATAAGCCAAGATTGGTCAACCCCTGTGTCCTCAATTGGTGAATTTACAAGTAATACGTCAAACTGGGCTTCCAACGCTTTTCAAGACTGGTCAACTCCTGTGTCCTCAATTGGTGAATTTACGAGTAACACCAGTAACTGGGCTTCTAACATAAGCCAAGACTGGTCAACGTCTGTGTCTAGCGTCGCAGAGTTTACAAGCAACACGTCAAACTGGGCTTCCAACGCTTTCCAAGACTGGTCAACAGTGACAAGCACAATTGCTGCATTCACAAGCAATACCAGCAACTATTTTGCCAATGGAACAACTGATCTGTCAACACCCTTTTCAACCCTTGCCCTTTTCACAAGCAACACGAGTAACTGGGCTTCCAACGCCTTTCAAGACTGGTCCACGCCTGTCTCTACTGTCGCGACCTACACAAGTAACACCTCAAATTATGCCAAAGGTATTTTACAAGACTGGTCAACCTCTGTCTCTACCGTATCTCAATTCACAAGCAACACGTCAAACTGGGCCGCCAACGCTTTTCAGGACTGGTCAACACCACTTTATCTGTATGGAGCGTATACAAGTAATACGAGCAATTATGCTATTGGTATCTTACAAGACTGGTCAACCTCTGTGTCTACGGTCTCCAAATACACAAGCAATACGTCAAACTGGACCGCCAACATAAGCCAAGACTGGTCAACACCAAACTCCACTGTCGCTTCCTTCACGAGTAACACGAGCAACTGGGCTTCTAACGCTTTCCAGGACTGGTCAACCTCTGTCTCTACCGCTACGCTCTTTACAAGTAACACATCAAATTGGGCCTCAAATGCCTTGCAAGACTGGTCAACACCTGTCTCCACTGTCGCTGAGTTTGGGAGCAACACATCAAACTGGGCTTCCAACGCTTTTCAAGACTGGTCAACACCTGTTTCCACTGTCGCTGAGTTTGGGAGCAACACATCAAACTGGGCCTCCAATGCATTTCAAGACTGGTCAACCCCTGTCTCCACTGTCGCTAAGTTTGGGAGCAACACATCAAACTGGGCCGTCAATGCCTTCCAAGACTGGTCAACCCCTGTCTCCACAGTTGCTGAGTTTGGGAGCAATACATCAAACTGGTCTCACAATATACTACAAGACTGGTCAACGCCTATCTCCACTGTCGCTAAGTTTGGAAGCAATACATCAAACTGGTCACATAATCTACTCCAAGACTGGTCAACCCCTGTTTCCACTGTTGCTCATTTTGGCAGCAATTCGAGCAATTATCTGATCAATATGCTACAAGACTGGTCAACCCCTGTGAGCTCAGTAGCTGCATACACAAGTAATACAAGCAATTACTTTGAGAATTTACTACACTATGATGTAAGCACTGTAATAACAAGCAGTGTAGATGGGCTTGGAACTATAGGTTATGTTTCAACTTCGCAACTCACAAGCACATTCCTCGGTCAACAATCAAATGGTGTAGCTCTACTGCGATCAACTGTAAATGGCCTAGGGTCCGCAGGCTATATCTCAACTGCGCAACTCACAAGCACTGTTCTTGGGCAACAGTCAAATGGTGTTACATTGTTAGCTTCAACAGTTATTGGCCTCGGAACCGCAGGCTTCATTTCTACAGCCAGCCTTGTAAGCACTGTGAATGGTCTCGGAACTGCTGGTTATGTCTCAACAATCGGGATGCAAGAATATGTATCAACACAACTTGGTTTTGGTATAGGAAACAGATCAGGCACTATTTTGTATCTGAATTACAGTGTAACGGTTAGAAATGGAACTGTTAAGGAATTAAATCCAACAGCTACAACTGCGGCCATTACAAATTTACCTACATATATAGATCATGACGTATTAAACACTTTACTTACTGCATTTGAATCGGATTTCACATTACCCTCTTTTATCCCAGCAGGTGAATGGGATTTGAATCTTTTTGCTAGAATTACTGGAAATAGCCCTTCAATTTTCATTTATACAAGCCTGTATACACGGATAGGTGGTGTTGAGACACAGATCGCAACCACGTCAGCCGCTCCTACACTTGTGTCTGACACAGTTGAATCACAATATATCTGTTCAATGTATGTTCCCTATACAAATCTTCCTGCAGGAACAACTGTTGTTTTGCGAATTTTTGGGAATAATACATCTACTAACAAAAATGATACAATCACAGTAGCCTACGAAGGTGGCGCCTATTCGCACATTCATACAACCTTTGGAACACTTATACCAGAGGTGGTTTTAACCTCGACTGTTGATGGCCTCGGAACTGCGGGCTATATATCATCAACGCAGTTGACAAGCACAATCGCACATCTGGGAACTGCGGGCTACGTGAGCACAGCCTATACAACTGACCTTAGCAACTACTTTGCAAACCGTCTTTTCTATGATCCAAGCACGCCTATCTCAACAGTTGCTAAATTCACAAGCAACACAAGCAATTACTTTGCAAATCGCCTTCTCTATGATTCGAGCACACCTATATCAACTGTTGCTAAATTCACAAGCAATACAAGCAATTACTTTGCAAATACGCTTCTCTATGATCCAAGCACTCCTATTATCAGCACAGTGGACGGCCTCGGCTCGGCCAGCTACGTATCCAGCACGCAGCTCGCCTCAACAACAACCGCGCTCCAAAACTACATTTCTACGCAAGTTGGACTTCCTGGCGTGAATACAACAGGAACTACCCTCTACCTGAATTACAGTGTATCAGCAAGCCCCTATTTTGCTCTTGAAAATGTGACAACAACCGCCAGTTCATCAATGCTTACAACCAATATCATGCCTCTCACAAATGATTCACCCATTATAGAATTTCAAACAAACTTTACTCTCCCTCTTTCAATTGAGGCAGGTGTCTGGGGACTCAATTTACTCGCGTATGCCACTCCAATTGGTGTGTCTATCTATGCATCCCTCTATACACGTCTCTCAGGAACCGAAACCTTGATTGCAAAATCAAGTGCAATGCCAGTCGGCACAACAACCGCGTGGATTTCGATGTTCCTATTCGTCCCCTATACTGTGCTCCCTGAAGGAACCACTCTTGTAATCAAAGTGTTTGGAAACAATACAGAGGCAGGGATTAATACACTTTACACATATTATGAAAATAATACCTATTCTCACTTGGATACAACACTTGGAGCACTTGTTCCTGCAACGACACTGACCTCCACTGTGGATGGCCTCGGAACTGCGGGCTATGTGAGCACTGCCTATACAACTAAGTTGAGTAATTACTTTGCGAATGTATCGCAAGACTGGTCAACCCCTGTCTCTACAGTGGCTACATACACCAGCAACACGAGCAATTATGCTAAAGGGATTCTGCAAAACTGGTCAACTGCCCTTTCAACCGTGGCCTATTTGGCGAGTAACGCAGGATCGAGCACGGACTGGTCAACCCCTGTTTCCACTGTAGGTAGATACACAAGCAATACAAGCAACTGGGCTGCCAATGCATTCCAAGACTGGTCAACTGCTCTCTCCACTGTTGCCTATTTATCAAGTAACGCAGGATCGAGCACGGACTGGTCAACGCCTGTCTCCACTGTCGGTATATACACAAGCAATACAAGCAACTGGGCTGCAAATGCATTCCAAAACTGGTCAACACCTCTAAGCACAGTTGCGACCTATACAAGCAACACATCAAACTGGTCCTATAATTTGCTACAAGACTGGTCAACCTCTCTTTCTACCGTGGCGTATTATGCGAGTAACCATTCTGGGGGAGGTGGCGGTGGCACAGGAACCAGCACAGACTGGTCAACACCCCTTTCCACCGTCGCCTCGTTCCTCGGATCCTCCATTTCCTACAGCACTGCCAATATCACGGTGAGCAGCCTCACATTCAGAGACACTTCGTATAACTCCACAGGTGTTCTCTATGAAACAAGCTCTATCCTCTATTTCAATGGCCAAGTGATTGCTGGCGCATTTACGCTTCCTGGTGCCCTCTATGGAAGCGGAACTGGTTTTATCTCCTCGATCCCGTTCGTGAGTAGCGGTGGAATTGGCGCGCCAATTGGAATCACACAGCTCATGTCATCTCTGGCCGGCCTCGGCAACTTGAACTATCTGTCAGGACCCTCTCTCTTCTCAACAGTGGCAGGCCTAGGAGCTTCCTACCTCTCATCCCCCTCACTAACAAGCACTGTAGCTGGCCTCGGCACAGCTGGCTATGTGTCAACATCCCAGCTCATTTCCACTGTGGCAGGTCTGGCGACAACAGGAGGATCAATCACAGGTGGTCAGATGTTCAGCACTGTGGACGGTCTTGGCCTTCTAGGATATATCTCAACGCAGGCGCTCAAAAGCACGATGAGGGGGCTCGGCTCAGCAGGTTATGTGTCAAGCTCTCAGCTTACGAGCACTGTAGATGGCCTCGCAACAACCGGCTTCTATATCTCAAGCACTGGTGTCGCGAGCACGATTGATGGGCTCGGTGCACTCGGCTATCTGTCGACCGCCAACCTTACAAGCACCGTTTCACGCTTAGGAAATCTCGGTTATCTGTCTACCCAACATCTAACAAGCACAGTTGCGTCTCTGAATACAAATAATCAGGCGATCCTCACCTCTTCACTGATCGGTCTTGGAGACATGAATTATGTATCCACCTCCACTATTTTCATTTTGCGCCCCTTCATTCCTATTCCTTTTCCTGCCGTCACGGTAACAGGCTATTATCTACAGGACTGGTCAACACCTTTGAGCTCGGTTTCCCAGTTCACGAGCAACACGAGTAACTGGACTGTCCAGGCAAACCAGAACTGGTCAACACCAGTCTCAACTGTTTCTTGGTTCACGAGTAATACGAGCAATTGGGCCTCTAACATCCTCCAAAACTGGTCAACTTCAATCTCCACAGCCGCCGCCTACACAAGCAACACGAGTAACTACGCAGCAAATATTCTACAAAACTGGTCAAGCCCTCTCACCTCTACAACGATAGGCCTTGGCACGGTTGGCTATGTATCCGTTCAAAGAGTTCTAGCCACGGGCTACGTGAACTCACTCGTGACACCGACGGTAAATTACAACAGTGTTTTCTATCTCCCTGTGATTGCCTCCACGATCACGACGAATCAGACAGTGCTAACAAGCGCAGTTGGCACCTACTTTTTCTACACGAGTGCAACCGCGGGCCTCACCATCACATTGCCTTCTCCAGCAAATGGCTGGAATGTGACAATCCAAAATACCTCTGGTAGTAGTCAGAACATAACCGTTCTCACGACTCCAAACAAAACTCTAACCCCTGGTTCTACACTGCGTTTCTTCTCGGACGGAGTAACCTACTATTTTATTTAATAGCTTAATAGGGTGAATGAGTTATTATAAGCTTCTTCAGGTGGACATAATTCAAACAAGCCAGCTCTATCTTGGAGGTGGCATCAATGCATATCCACCATCGACAGGACAGTCTCTTTTCTCTGACGGGTCAGGTGGCACCTATTGGTCCACGCCTTCCGGTCGCACAACTCAATTTACGTCTACAGTTGAAGGACTTGGCAGAGCTGGCTATATCTCCAGTTCACAGCTGTATTCCACCGTTGGAAGCTTGCTCCTAAACACGGGATCTGGCGGAGGAACTGTAAATGCTGTGACATCAACACAACTCCAAAGCACAGTGGACAATCTAGGCTGGGCAGGCTACGTATCCAGCATACAACTTCTTAGCACAGTGGCAAATCTAGGCTCTGCAGGCTATATTTCTTCGGCCCTTATTCCTCTTCTTGTATCAACAAGTCAATTGACGAGCACTGTAGGAGGTCTCGGAAATGCCAACTATGTCTGCACGAGCCAGCTCGCAAGCACAGTGTTTGGCCTCGGTAACTTCTATATCAGCACGAATTCATATGGAACTGGCGACGTGACGACCGCCCAGCTCATTTCCACATCAAGAGGTCTCGGAAATATCTATCTGAGTTCCTACACGTATCCGTTCGCCCTGAGCACACAGCTTATCTCCACTGCAGACGGCCTTGGTAATTTTTACATTAGCACACCGATGATTGTCTCCACATTGGCAGGCCTTGGAAATCTGGGCTACATGAGCAGCCAGAATATCACATCTACCGTGGCTGGTCTTGGAAAAACCTATATCAGTGCAACTGACGTTGTCTTATCGCGCTATATCTCAACGGGCCTCAGCACTCCCCAGCTCACCACCTCCAATATTTATACAAGCAACATATATACAAACAATTTCTACACAGGAACCGCCTATGTGAGCACAACCTTTACAACGCAGAATGCACCGGTCAGTATAACATTCACAAGTAACACTCCCGCCCTCCCTGTCTCCATGACAGGCCCCACAGGTCAGCCGTTCAATATGCGCTTGGCCGCTGGCGTCGGCGCTCTGACCCTTTCCGTCGACGGGACATCCAATGCGACTATACGATCAGAACAGCCAGGAACAGGCGCGAATCCTCTGAATATCCAGGGCTCTGTGATCTATGAAAACGCGAACTCCAACGTTTTCTATCCTGGAACCTTCTTAGCCAATAACAATACACAGATCCTCGGATCCACCATTTCAACGGGACTCCTTATAGCGACTCGGGCCACCCTTTCCTCTGTAATCGCTGACGGCTCCCAGCTCTACAATCTAACAGCTGTCTCAACCGCGACCATGACATCCACCGTGGCAGGATATGCGAACTCGCTGAACGTGGTGAGCACAGCTACACTCGCCTCTACGATCCAGGGTCTTTCGAATATCATTGGATATCTGAGCGCGGCCTCTCTTGGGCCGATTTTGAGCACGGCTCTGATGACGACTTCGTCTCTGACTGTCTTTGGTAACACGACAACCGGATATCTGAACTTTTCCAATCCGTATACATCCAATATCTTGGTTGCTACAGGTGCTGCCGCCACCCCTGCAGCCACTATCGAATACAGTGTGAATGGATCAACTTGGACGAATATAGCAACAGGCGGCTTCTCCGTGGCGGGCTATGGCCTCGCCTGGAACGGTGTTCTCTGGGTTGCGGTGGGTCAAGACGCCACGGCTGCAAACAGAATCCAATATAGTAGCAACAGCAGCAACTGGCTCGCCGCAACAGGTGCCACCTTTTCAGTGAGAGGTGGTGGAGTGGCCTGGAACGGATCCCTCTGGGTTGCGGTGGGTCAAGATGGAACGCCTGCAAATACGATCAAATACAGTGCGAACGGTATTGCGTGGACGAATTCACTGGGCTCCGCCTTCGGAACAGCCGGAAATGACGTGGCCTGGAACGGTCGTCTGTGGGTTGCCGTAGGCACAGATTCCTCCGCCGCCAACGCCATTCGCTACAGTTTGAACGGTAGCAACTGGTTCGCCTCGTCTGCGACGGCAAACTCGTCAACCCAGAACGGAATTGCCTGGAACGGCAAGTTCTGGCTCGCATGCGGCACAGTGTCAGCAGGCAATAACGGGATTTCCATCAGTCAAGACGGTATCAATTGGTCTTCCGTATCAGCTCCTTTTCAGACACAAGTTGCAGATGTATCATGGAATGGAGTTCTCTGGGTTGCTATGGGATCTGATAGCGGGATTATCTACAACAGATACAGCTATGACGGGTATACATGGATTCAGGGAACTGGTGCGCAGTTTTCAGTGACCGGTATCTATTCCGCATGGAATGGATCCATCTGGGTTGCAGGTGGACAGGATGCTACACAGACTGGTCTCATTAAGACATCTTCAAACGGTATCAATTGGGTAAATTCCACTGCAAATAACTTTACAACGTCAGTCAATAGAATTGCGTATTCTTCGAATATGCAGCCGTATTTCAATGGCCCTGCGCTCTATTACTTACCCCAACCCATCCCTCTTTTCATGAATAGCACGAATAGCTTTCTAATGTCGCAGAGAGCTCTGACGATCAATAATACCGTGTATATAGACACCTTGGTGAACAGAACGGGTATCAATTGCAATGCGCCGAGTTATGATCTGGATGTGTATGGCGCCATGAATGTGTCCTCAGCCATCTACGCGTCCACCTTCGTCGGCAATGGCTCTCAGCTCACGAACGTGCTCACCCAGCCTTTTCTCACGTCGTCTCTGATAGGTCTCGGCAACCTCGGATATGTCAGCACAATTGACTATAGCACTCTTGGAAGTAATATTACTAGCACACTGAATAGCACTCTTTCCAACTACATTAGTGTTCCTTCATTGAACTCGACGACCACCTTTTTCCTGAACAGATTTGCAACTCTCTTTTCCACCTCGACTGTATTTCTGAGCTCAGCCTTCAACTTGGTGGTGAGCAGCGGCCAGTTCAGCTCCATCTTAGCAAGCACGATCACAACCAGCACTCTAATTGTGAGCTCACTGAATGCGGCTGATTCTAGGATGCAGCGTCAGCTTGTCAGCTCCATCCGCATGTTTGAGGCAGATGGCTACATGGTGCTGCCTCCTTTCCAGAGCTCCAATATCAGTGCGATCTACATGCAAGCGAGCACTCTACAGGCCAACTCACTGAACATTAACAGAATTCTTCTGGGTAGCAACAGAAATCAGACGATCATTCCCTTCTATGGACTTTCAGGCGGTTTCAATAACACGGTGATCATGGAGCAGTCGACGAGCGGCACTACACAGGAACTTCTTCTGTTCAGAGGAAGCTCCACTACAGATCAGATTCGCGTGCAGACAACGGGTGTCTTCCGCGTGGAGACAGGTGTCAGCGCGCGTCTCTATCCGAATAACATGGGCCAGCCGTCCAGCAACGCCGCTTTCCTTATTGATATAAATAGCAACGTAATCTTGAACGGCACGACGGCTAACACAGCCTCTGGTCTCTTCTTCAACGCTGCGACGAACTTCCTCGGTATCAACACCATTACGCCGCAGTATCCTCTTGACATGCCAGGAACTGCGAGGATTCCCAACATGATCATTAGCACCGCGACGGTCAGCACCTTTGTGAACCTCATAGGCACAGTTAGCTCCTTGACGGTGAGCAGCATGCCGTATTTCCCAGGAAGCACGATCCAGGCTCAGTTGCTGGCCACCAGCAACTTGACCGCCAGCACGATCTCAGGCAACTCTTCCTTCTTCAGCTCTCTCTATGTGAGCACGCAGACGACGACGAGCACTCTCAATACGAACAACATCAGCACCTCCATTATTGTGACAAGCACACTAACAACGAATAACTTGTCAACACCGTGGATCTTCACGAACTTTATCACAACAAGCTCGATCGCCGCGAGCACTGTCACCGCACCTCTTCTGCAAAGCCAGAATCTGAACGTGAGCAGCATCCAGCTTTACACGTATAACGGATACACGAGAATGGGTGACTTGGCCACTTCGAACATTAGCACGGTTGGCCTGTTCGCAAGTTCATTGCAGACATTTGGTGTTCAGACGAATCTTTTACGCGTGGGCCTCACACCGAACCAGAACGCGCTCCGCTTCTATGGCCTCTTTGGCAACTTCAACAACACGGTGATCATGGAGCAATCCACGAGCGGCTTAACCCAGGAACTGCTGCTCTTTAAGGGCTCGTCCATCTCAGATCAGGTGCGTATTCAGACAACAGGCTCGTTCCGTGTGGAGACAGGTGTTGCTCCTCGTCTTTACCCGAACAACATGAATCAGGTCACCAACCCGTCCCTGGTGATTGATAATGCGGGAAATCTGTCAATGAACGCGAGCAACGGATTTGTGTATACAATAGCCAATAACTTTGTGGGTATTAACTTACCTGGTGTTAACCCGACCCCTGCGTATACACTCGACGTGAACGGAACCATCCGCTCTCTTTCTATTATTACCAGCACAGCGCTTATCAGCAGCTCTGTCACTTTATTAGGCTATGTGAGCTCCTTCTCCGTGAGCTCCATGACGGTTGTGCCCGCGAGCACGGTCACCGCCCAGCTCATCATGACGAATATCAGTTATGCGAGCACTCTATCGGCCACTTCATCCATTATGAGCACAATGATCGTGAGCAGCTTACTGACGACGAGCACCTTCTATGCAGTCCAGAGCTTCATGTCAACACTGGCGGTGAGCACAGTGACCTCGCTTGTAGAGTCAACGAACACTTTGTTCGCAAACACGGGTAACTTCAATATGATGAGAACAAGCACAGTGAGCACGAACTTTGCGTTTACGCAGCAGCTGACGACGAGCAGCTTGAACTTCTACAACGGCCCTGGCTTTGTCTTCATTCCTGATATACAGGCCTCGAACTTGAGCACAATTGCCATGTATACGAGCAGTATTAAGACAAACGCGATTTTTACGACGAGGATGGGCGTGAATAATAGCACCCCCCTCTTCACAGTGGATATTCTTGGTAACGCGCGTATTAGTTCTCTGACGATTGACGCGGGTGCAGGTGTTACCTCTACGAATACGACCTTTTCTCTCGCGGTGTGGGGAGCGGGTGGTCCGGCTCGTGTGGGCGGCACAACCTGGACACAGATCTCAGATGAACGCGTAAAGGAAAACATTGTGGACGCGGATCTGGACAAGTGCTATGCCGATATTAAGGCGATCCCTCTCCGCCGTTTCACCTACACGTCGTCCTTCTTTGAGAAAGTGGCTCTACCTGATCGCAATGTGCTCGGATTTATCGCGCAAGAGGTAAAGCAATTACAGCCCAAAGCTGTCGTGGTTGGAGGGGCCTTTGGTATCTCGGATCTCAACTGGCTCAACATTGATCAGATGAATATGTCTCTCTACGGAGCTGTTAAGAAGCTTATGCAGACGAATGAGGAACTGACCTCTTCAGTGACTGGCCTCGCCTTTTCTGTTAGCACGTTGATGTCTCACGGTATCTAGTAAAACAATATAATCAAGAAACCTTTTTAATCTTGCTTATTTCATATAAGCGTATAGAAGCTTAAAAAGATTCCTTACACCTTCATAGTAACCTAAATGTCAGCACAGATTTCAGGTGTGGCGTTAAACCCACAGAACTTGGTGGCTTACGATTTATACGTAAGCACCTTGTCCTACACGTCAACCATGACGCCGCAATATCAACAAATTTCATCAGGATCTTACACTGTCTTTATTCAGCCGAATTCGGACCTGTTTATGACGACGACGGACAGAGGCAGCTTGAGCACGGGTTACTACTCGTATTCAACAGCCACACAGGCTCTTTTCGGTTCGTCCAACTCACAGTTCTTATTCCAAAATAAGGCCGATTATATCAATTATCCTCTAGTAACTCGTTTCAGCCCGTTCAATTCTGCCACATATGGTGTAGCATGGAACGGCACGATCTGGGTTGCCTGCGGCACAGGTATAAATACGATCGCCACAAGCACAGACGGTATCAGCTGGATCCCGCGTGACAGGAGCGTTGTCATCACAAGCTATGCATACGCGGCTGCCTGGTCTCCCAACTTGGGCCTCTGGGTTGTTGTTGGCAATAGCGGTTCCACATCAAGCGCTAACGTTGCGGCAACAAGCCCTGACGGCATCACCTGGACAGGCGTTCCTGGCTTTATCACCAGCAGTAGTAACGCGCCTCTGAGAAAGGGATGCTGGGCTTACAACCCTACTGGCACTCTTGGCTCCATCTATGTGATTGGCGAGTTAGGTGCTAACTCGAGGATCTACACAAGCCCTGACGGATCTAACTGGTCCTATCGCTCTATTCCTATTACTACTGCCTACAACGTTGCTTGGAACGGTAACTTGTTCATTGCTACCACGAGCAATACCACAGTCATGACAAGTCCTGATGCGATCACGTGGACGAACAGAGGTCTGAACCCTTCCATTAACAATACATATGGTATTGCATACTCTCCTCCATGGGGTGTGTGGATCATGTGCGGTTACAACGGTGGCAGTGGTAGTGCATTTGGTGCAATCCAATATAGTTATGATGGTATTAACTGGAATTATACCGCGATGAACGTCGCGAACACCGCAGCAGGTCTGTTTTTATACGACGTGCAGTGGAATCCGACAAACAACTATTTTCAGATCGTCGGATCTAACGCGTATATCTACCAGATTACATCCCAGAGCACTCTTTCCAATATCCCTCAGACATTTCCCTCGGGCACCTTTAACAATATCTGGCAAACGGCCTGGTCTCCAACTCTATCTCTTTGGGTTGGTGTTGGTTCAGGAACTTACTCAATTGCCTCTAGCCCTGACGGCGTAAACTGGACGGGTCGCTCAACAGCCTTTACAACAGCAGGCTACGGTGTCGCGTGGAACGGCTCGTATTTCGTCGCGGTCGGCCAAGGCACCAACACGATTGCACTCAGTTCCAACGGCACGACATGGACTGCGTATGCGTCAAACGCATCGAACTACACATCTGCTGGTTATGGTGTTGTGTGGTCTTCAAACTTGTCAACCTGGCTCGCGACAGGACAGGCGGCTTCAGGCGCTGGAGGTGGTGGCACGGGATTTACAACGAGTCCTGACGGTGTCACGTGGACCCAGCGCGGATCTGCTGGTTGTGATAACACAGGGCTCACGGTGCAGTGGAACCCGCTTCTTAATCAATGGCTCATGGGAGGTAGTGGAAATCACACTTTAGCGACAAGCTCTGATGGTGTTCTGTGGCAGGGCAGAACAGGCCTCGCCATTTTCTCGATACAGGTGAACGGTGTGATCTTCTCGCCCCAGCTCGGTCTCTGGTGTGCGGTTGGACAGGGCACGAACACAGTTGCCACGAGCCAGGATGGTATCAACTGGATTGGTCGTTCCTCTACAGTAAACACGACCGGTATTGCGATCATCTGGTCTCCTCAGCTCGGCCTTTTTGTCATGGGCGGCCAGGGCACAAACCAGATCGCGACTAGCCAGGATGGTATTATCTGGACAGGCCAGACCTCGGTGATCACGGCCGCAGTGAGTGGACTCGCCTGGTCCTCTAACTTATCCCTTTTCGTGGCAGTAGGCTACGGCACAAACGTGGTGGCTACAAGTCCTACAGGAGTGACATGGACGGGTCGCACAGGTCTATTTACAACTCAGGGTATTTGTGTAGCATGGAATCCCCAGCTTTCTCAGTTTGTGGCGGGTGGAAATGGAAACACCTTTAATCTGACCACGAGTGCGGATGGCATCTCTTGGCAAGGCACTTCGAATATCAACAACTTGATGACGAATGTGTATTGCGTATCCTGGGGCGGTCAGCTCTGGGTTGCGGGCGGAACAGGCACGAACACGCTCTGCACCTCTCCTGACGGCATTGCGTGGACAGGTCGCGGCGCTGGCATTATTTCAAGCGCAGTGTGGGGCGTCGCGTTCAATTACAGCCAGCAGAGCTCAGCGAACGGCGCGATGTGGATGGCAGTCGGCACAGGCACCAACGTGTTCGCCTCCTCCCCTGACGGTGCCACGTGGACTGGCCGCACAACTGGGGCGACGTTGACAACCGGATACGGCATTGTCTTCTACCCTCCTGCTGGTCTCTGGGTCGCCACAGGCGCTGGCGGTATTAATATCAGCGGCAACAACGGAAGCAACTGGACCTCGCAGACGACGAGCAACGCGACCTATGGTATCTCCAGCGCCTTGGGCACTGGCTACGCCGTTGCGTATAGCACACAGACGTATGGCTCTAACATCAACGTGACGAGCGCAACCTTCAGCAGCCCTGCCTCAGGCCAGGTGACGTATGCGGTCCCCTCCACCTTCGGCCTCTTCGTCGGCTCTGCGGTAACGATCGCGGGCTTCACGAACGCGGGCTACAACGGCACCTTTACAATCCTCGGTCTGACCCTGAACACCTCCTTCTACGTAACGAACGCGACGGTGACTGCGACGACGATCAGCTCAGGTTCAGGCGTTGCGATCGTGACGACTCTGCCGAACACGGCGATCACGGCCGCCTCAGGCAGTGGCACTATTGCCACCTACAACGTGGCCAACACCTACGGTATCACAGTCGGCTCCTTCGTGTCCATCTATGGATGCTCACCGAACGGCTACAACGGCACCTACCAGGTCACCTCTTTCGTTGCCAACACCTCCTTTTCAGTCGGTTCAAACGGCACCTCTGGATCTCTGACCACTTCATCCCAGATCGTGACCTTCGTAATGCCTCTCGTAGTTGCCTGCGGATCTGGAGGTCTCGCGTGCGCGAGCACAGACGGCTACATCTGGACAGCGCGCAGCACCTCATTAACAACGTGCTATGGCATCTCCTTTTCACCGAACTTGCAGAGGTTCTCTATTGTTGGCCAGGGTGGTAACAGCTCAGTCTACAGCGGTATCACGGCGACGACGTGGAGCAACATGACCTCGAACATTTTCCCTGGTGCTGGAGGCCAGGGCAACGGTATCACGTGGAACGGCACCTTATACACGGCGGCAGGTGTAGGCACGTATTCCCAGTCTGTGAGCTATGACGGCATCAACTGGACAGGTGTGTTTGCGACGCCAAACGGCGTGAACTCAACGCAGTGCGTCGCCTACAGGCCGCAGATCATGGTTGCGGGTATCAGCTCGAACGCTGGCACTGCGGCGGCACCGAACGTCATAATCTACAGCCAGGACAGCGGCAACTCGTGGCAAGGCCGTTCGGGTAACACGATCATGACGCAGTGCTATGCAGTTGCGTGGAACGGTCTAATCTGGGTTGCGGTTGGCTCTGGCGGTAACCGCAGCGCCTGGTCATCGGATGGTATTAACTGGACGGGCACAACGAATGCGATCACGACGGCTGTCTATTGTTTGGCCTGGGCCAACTCACTGGGCCTGTGGGTCGCGGGAGGATATGGATCCTTCGGATTAGCAACGAGTGTTGACGGGATCACATGGACGGGCCGCGCTGGCAGTTCAACACTGGCTACGAGCATCTTTGGTAACCCTGCTTCTTTTGGCTGTATAGCGCTTGGCTGGAACGGTATTCTGCTGGTTGCGCTAGGAAGCACAGGTGCGACTAATCTTCTGGCGACGAGCAGGGACGGTATCACCTGGTATGGACAGGGCATACCGACAGGTTTCAGCAACGCTGCTCTTGGTTATGGAAACGGCGGCGTGGCGTGGAACGGCAACTTGTGGTGCGTAGGAAACAGGGGTATGACGTGGCCTGTGACGAGCCCTGACGGTATCACGTGGACTCAGAGGACGACAGGATTTGTCGCCCAGACGATTACATCTATTGTCTGGAACGGTCAGCTCTTTGGTGTCTTATCTGGAACGACGACGACCTATTTACAGGTGTCTCCAGACGGCGTGAACTGGTCCTTTGCCTCCCCGAACATCACGAACTTTAATACGAGCAACTTGTCTCTCGCGTTCAATCCGATCGCGAACGCATGGTATATCGGTGGCGTTGATACGTCCACGTCGTATTATTCATTAATGGTGAATTCAAATGCGAACCCTGTGACGACGAATATCTGGTCGTATGTGCTTACAGGTGCCACGACGCAGTATGCTAGCACTTCAAATAGTAGCACAGCTTATAACGGATATCGTGGTATTGCGTGGTCACCTTTGTGTAACGTGTGGGTTGCTTCACCTTATTATCGTAATCAGAATACCGCAGGCGCGATGTATATGATCTCAAGCTCCAATGCGGGCGGATGGATTACAAGGACTAACGTATTTCTTGCTACTACTAATGTTTCAGCGGGATTTGTAGGCTATAATGCTACAAATGGAGTTTTCTTGATGTGTGGGTATCATTCTAACATAACTGCCATTAATAATGCAAACTTATATTGGTCCTCTGATGGTATTACATGGAATACGATATCAGGGCCTATATCAGGTATAACTGCATGGAATTCTTGTGTATGGTCAACTGCTTCAAATATCTGGGTTCTTGGCGGACTTTCAAATACTGGTAATACTACTTCTTATGGCGCTATTTTCTCAACAACAAGTTCAAATGCTAGTTCTGGAATAACATATCGCGCTGGCGTAGCAAATTTTGGTGTTACAGCCCTCTATTATTATAATTCACCCTTTACTCTTGGCTTTATACAAACAAATTACGGACTTCAACCTTATAGTCTTTCACCTGGAACAGTTACTACTCCAGTGGATCAAATGGCCTGTTATACTGTATGCTGGAGCCCACAGCTTTCCCTTTTTCTTGCTGGAGGTGGTGGAACTATGCAATATGGTTATCTATTAGGCGCTGTGGCTGATCAAAATAATAGTTCATCTGGTTATTTATCTAATACAATTCTAACTTCACCCGATGGTGTTAATTGGACAAACAGGGGTGTTGCTACAGGTGTTAATAGCTGTGTCTATGCGAGTTGTTGGGCATATGGATCAAATTTTAATAGTGGTTCAGGCTATTTTCTCATTGGAGGATATTCACGCTACACCACCCCGTTGAATGTTTTAGCCTATAGTGCAAACGGAGTATCATGGATAGGATCTTCATTATCAAATGCTCTTTTTACAGCCGTCTATGGCCTCGCTGCAAATAGCAATATAGCTGTAGCGGTTGGCACAGGAACAACAACGACGATAGCGTGGAGCAGTAATGGAACGTCGTGGACTGGCGTCCCCAACAGTTCTAACTTGTTTTTTGCAGCAGGCTACAACGTCGCCTGGAACGGCTCCTACTTCTGCGCCGTCGGATCTAATACAAGCGCAACCTCAGGCAACTATATCGCAACCAGCTATGACGGACAAAACTGGACCACAAGATACACAACCACAATGCACGGTGTCTCAGCGCTCGCCTTCCAGGGCCCGAGAGAAAAGGTCTATACCATTTCCAACGCGCAATGGACTGGCCGCACCTCCCAGCAGCAGTTCAGAGTTTTGGGTTAAATCCAAGCCCTTAACAGAAATGGGCGTCCTCATCCAAACCACCTTCACAACGGACCAGGGCTTCACACTCGACTCTCTCTATCTCTCCATCTCGTCCTATAGAATCATAGTGAATCCCGACGGACTCCAGTGTGTCTTCGGCCTCCAGGCCTTCAAGACAAGAGCCGACAAACTCCAAGGGCGCCAGCCCATCCCCATCAGCCAGTATCTTCAGACAGCGGAAGCGTATACGACCTACATGGAATTCAGACGCACATCTCTGGAAGAAATCGGATACAAGGCCATCAAATCTCTCTGGGCCAGAAACGGCTACGCCTCTATTGAAGTCTACGAGCCTGGCCAGACAAATTCAAGCACTTACATCTACGACGCGAGCGGATTCAACATGGACGGATACAATTATCTGGGCTTCAATTCATTTGGCTACAATGCAAAGGGCTACGATATCAGCGGCTTCACATTCCAGGGCTTCAATGCAGACGGCTACGATCGCAGTGGTTTCAACTCGCAAGGTTACGACGTAGAAGGCTACGACGTCAAAGGCTTCGCCCGCAGCGGCTACAACAAGTATGGGTATGACGTGAATGGTTACAATAACCAGGGCTACAATGGAGAGGGATTTAAGGCAAACGGCTTCAATGCTGAGGGCTTTGATCACGAAGGCTACAACTCACAGGGTTACAATGTCCATGGCTACAATGCTGAGGGTTTCAATGCTCAGGGTTACAATGCTGAGGGCTACAATGCCGAGGGCTACAATGCACAGGGCTTCAACTCTGAAGGAAAGAATGCTGCAGGCCAGACGATCCAGGATCTGAGTGGAGCTCGCCCTCCTGCGCCGCAATAAATAGGCATAATTAAAAATATCAAATACTATCTATAATTACAGATAATATCTGATACAAACAGGTATGGCAGGAACACTGAGCACAACAGTGGCCATGGTCGATGTCCGACAAACATCCTATACACTTCTTCTTCCATATACAACTGATATTCCCTATAGAGTCATCGTCGTCAAGGACATTTTCGGTGCCGCATCACAAGCCTCGAGTATCACGGTGGTCACGCAGTCCCCAGAATGGTTCGAAGATGGCACGAATGCAAAAGTCTACACGAACGCTTTTGAGATCGCCCAACTGTATGCAGGCCAGCCAGGCGTCTGGTCCGTTCTCGGCGGCACCCAAATGACGGCAGCCACCATCGGCTTCTTGAATTCGCAACAGATCGTGGCAGGCTCCTTCATTGGCGATGGCTCAGGTCTGCAAAACGTGGCAGGGCTGAGCACTGTCGCCGCCTACACAAGCAACACGAGCAATTGGATTCTAACACAGCAAGTGACGCCTGTCTCTCTTTCCACTGTCTCCCAATTCACAAGCAACACCAGCAACTGGGTTCTCGGAGGTGGCGGCGCCAATACAGTCGTTATCTCCACCGTTGCCCAGTTCACGAGCAACACGTCAAACTGGGCCGCCAATGTCTTTCAGGACTGGTCAACACCTCTAAGCACAGTGGCCCTCTTCACGAGCAACACAAGCAACGTGATTAACGCAAACTGGTCAACTCCTCTCTCCACAGTGGCGAGGTTCACGAGCAACACGAGCAACTGGGCCTCCAATATCCTACAAGACTGGTCAACCCCTGTCTCAACCATCGCCCTTTTTACTAGCAATTCATCCAATTATTATAAAAATGCCCTCCAAGACTGGTCCACACCCTACAAGGCCACGAGCAACTTTCTCTTCTACATGTTCTGGGACTGGTCCACGCCGATCAGCACTGTTGCGAGCTACACGAGTAACACAAGCAACTACTTTAACAATACGATCAGCGACTGGTCCACAGCGAATTCTACCGTTGCCAGATACACGAGCAACACGAGCAACTGGGCCTCCAATATTCTCCAGAATTTCTCAGTGCCAAACTCAACCGTTGCCAGATTTACGAGCAACACAAGCAACTGGGCCTCCACCATTCTTGTCAACTGGTCCACACCTCTTTCCACGGTGGCACGATTCACGAGCAATACATCCAACTTTGCATCAAATCTTCTCCAGGACTTTTCAACCCCCAACCGAGTCATTGCCATTTTTGCGAGTAACACGTCAAACTGGGGTAACAATCTTCTCCAGAACTGGTCAACTCCCGTCTCTACAGTCGGAACCTACACCAGCAACACGTCAAACTGGGCCTTCAATGTTCTCCAGAACTGGTCCACCCCTCTTTCCACTGTCGCCCAATACACTAGCAACACGAGCAATTACGAGGTGGCTTCATCAAACTGGGCATTCAATATCCTCCAAGACTGGTCCACACCGAATTCCACTGTCAGCCTTTTCACGAGCAATACGAGCAACTTCTATCTTGGTATCTTACAAAACTGGTCTCTCGCTACGTCAACCGTTGCCCTTTTTACGAGCAACACGTCAAACTGGTCTTCAAATATTCTTCAAAACTGGTCCGTTTCCGTTTCCTCAATTGGTTTCTTTACGAGTAATGCGAGCAATTACACAGTAGCCACGTCAAACTGGGCTGGTGGCATTCTCCAGAACTGGTCAACCCCCAATTCAACTGTCGGCACCTTTACAAGCAATACGTCAAACTGGACGATCGGTATTATTCAGAATTGGTCCACACCCATTTCCACTGTAGCCCAATTTACCAGCAACTCAAGTAACTGGTCCTTCAATCTTCTGCAGAACTGGTCAACCCCTGTGAGTTCTGTTGGCCAATTCACGAGCAATACTAGCAATTATTATTTGAGCGTTCTGCAGAACTGGTCAACACCAAATTCCACAGTGGCGCAGTTCACGAGCAATACGAGCAACTATAATGTGAATATTCTCCAGAACTGGTCTACTCCTGTCTCTACGATCGGCCTTTTCACGAGCAACACAAGCAACTGGGCCTCCAATATTCTGCAGAACTGGTCAACACCTGTCTCCTCTGTGTCCCTCTTCACCAGCAATACAAGCAACTGGGCCTCCAATATCATTCAGAACTGGTCAACAGCTCTTTCCACAGTCGCCCAGTTCACGAGCAACTCGTCAAACTGGTCGTCCAACGTTCTCCAGAATTGGTCCACACCTCTTTCTACTGTCGCCCAATACACGAGCAATACAAGCAACTACTATTTGAGTGTTCTGCAGAACTGGTCAACACCGAATTCAACAGTCGCCCAGTTCACAAGCAATACGAGCAACTACAATGCCAATATTCTGCAAAACTGGTCCATTGCTGTAAGCACAATTGGTCTCTTCACAAGCAATACAAGCAACTGGGCATCCAATATTCTTCAGAACTGGTCAACCCCTGTTTCCTCTGTATCTCTCTTCACGAGCAATACAAGCAACTGGGCCTCCAATATCATCCAGAACTGGTCAACTCCTGTCTCCACGGTGGCGCAGTTCACAAGCAATTCGAGCAACTATATGAATAACGCAATTCTCTACAATGCGAGCTCCGCCATGATCAGCTCCGTCATCGGCCTCGGTAATATCTATGTCTCCACCTTCAGCGGCTCTACTACCTCTTTCAGCACAGGCTCTGTCTATGCGAGCTCCATTTACGCTTATACAACGAGCAGCCCTCTTATGCAAGTGAGCTCAATGCTAGTCGGTGCTCCTGTAGCTACGAACAGCTATTGGATGATGGATATTAATGGGTATGCACGCGGTGCCATGTTCTATTCTAGCTTCGCAACGGCAGGCACTGTCACGATCACGCCATCCACCTATTTTGGTGTCTATTACAACATGACGGCCACGGGAACCTATACAATTGCTTTGGCAGGATCACAGCCGGCCTCCAATATTGGCAAGTATTACACTTTCAGAAATAACACTGCATCAGATCTGAGCATTACGATAACAGGAGGCGTTGGCATCACAACGCCTTTGACTCTCTATGCATCCAATACAGCGATAATCATGGTTGCCACGATAGCAACTTATGCACTTTTTTAAACCCGCGACTTGTCGTTTGACATTTATTCAAGGCGATAAAATCGCCTTAAATAAAGTCACGACATGCGACTTGTCGTTTGACATTTATTCAAGGCGATAAAATCGCCTTAAATAAAGTCACGACAGTAAAAAGAAGGCATGATCACCATACCTGTCGCCTTAATTGGCGCCCCCTATACATATCAATTACCATTATCATCACGTATTCCTTTTCAAGTGATAGACCTTAAAGATATATACGGTGCCGCAGCGGGCAATCCTATTACGATTCAGACACAAGGCGCAGACACATTCGAGGATGGAACGACCACGAAACTTCTTACAGACACTCTCGGCATCACCAGTGTTTACGCGGGCCAACCTGGTGTCTGGTCAATCATCGGAGGAACTAACTATACTGCCGCAACCATTGGCTTCTTGAATGCTGTGCAAGTTAGCTCTGTTTTGATAGGTGATGGTGGCGGTCTCCAAAAGGTGGCAGGTCTCTCCACTGTAGCCTTTTTCGGGAGTAACACGAGCAATTCTATCCCTGCCAGTCTGCCACAGATGAATTTATCCACTGCCGCACAGTATACAAGCAATACAAGCAATTGGATTGTTACCCTCAGTCAACAGGGCGATCCGAATGTTCTGAATGTCGGCACATTTGCAAGCAATACGAGCAATTGGATACCGAAAGACAACTGGTCCACGCCTCTTTCCACAGTTGCTAAGTTCATGAGCAACTCTGCTAGGCCGCAGAACTGGTCAGCACCTCTTTCCACTGTGGCCAAGTTCACTAGCAATACGAGCAATTGGATTCCGTTAGACGACTGGTCTACACCCTTGAATACAGTAGGTTTCTATACGAGCAACTCATCAAATTGGTCTTTCCAGGCCAATCAAGACTGGTCTACACCTCTTTCCAACCTGAGCAATTACTGGAAAAACACAATCCAGGACTGGTCAACGCCGACGGCTCTTATTGGATTTGTGCAGAATAACACAAGCAATTGGATCTCGTCCTCTGTTCAAGATCAATCCACCTCAGTATCAACAGTTGCTAAAATAACGAGCAATGCGAGTAATCTTGCAGTTAATTATCAACTAGACTTTTCAACGTATACATCGTCTGTTGCAGCTTTCACAAGCAATACGAGCAACCGAATTACAGGATATCAACAAAACTGGTCAACACCCTTCTCCACTGTCGCACAATTCACGAGCAATACCTCCAACTGGAATCAGAATGTTCTCCAAGACTGGTCCACGCCGAACTCGACGGTGGCCGCCTTTTCAAGTAACACAAGTAATGCCGAAATCAATTGGTTCACAAGCTGGTCCACACCTGTGAGCACTGGCGCAGCCTTCACGAGCAATACAAGTAACTGGTTTAAGAACTATACGTTACTCGGCTGGTCAACGCCGACCTCAACGGTTGCGCAGTTTACGAGTAATAGCAGCAACTATGCTGTAAATACGAGCAACTGGATCTCTAGGCTACAACAGGACTGGTCAACACCAACCTCTACAGTTGGCCGATACTCGAGCAACACAAACACATGGATCGTCCCTTTCCAACAAAACTGGTCCACCCCTCTTTCTACCGTGGCGCAGCTCACGAGCAACACGAGCAATCTGCGTGTCCCTTTACAACAGGATTGGTCAACACCGATTAGCACAGGAGCTCAGTTTACGAGCAATTTGAGTAATTATACTGTTGCAGACAGCAACTTAATAGCTAAAATACAACAAGACTGGTCAACACCTACAAGCACAGTTTCGCTGTTAACGAGTAACACAAGCAATTACTTTGGAAATTACTATTTATCACAGTATTATGGGCTTCTTGGAGGAGGAGCGCCCACACGTTTTAATTTCACTGGATCGGCACAGAGTTGGACTGCGCCTCAGGGTGTCACATCAGCTACAATCGTGATGACAGGTGCTGGAGGTGGTAGTGTTCCGTATCAGGTTACGTGCAATTTTGCTTATACAGGTGCGACGACAACATGGACAGCCCCTTCAGGTGTGTCGGCGGTTGCTGTCAGTATGACGGGTGGGGGTGGTGGTTCAGCGCCTTCTCTTGTTCAATCTAATTTTCTTTCACCAGGTGGCGCATCGTGGACTGCTCCTCCTGGTGTAACTTCAGTTTCAATTATAATTGCCGGTGGTGGTGGTGGTGGATCTGTTTATAATGGATTTGCTACACCCTATGTAGTAAATTCAGGAAATGGTGGTAATGGAGGTAACTTAAGAGGGACATTAACAGTTACTCCTGGAACAGTTTATAATTTATCTATTGGAGGTGGAGGTAAAGGGGGTTATTTTAATGGAGGTGGTGGGGGTGTCAATGGGGGCGGAACAGCTGGTTCTACTGATGGCGGCGGTGGAGGTGGATATTCAGCTATTTATGATGGAGGTGGTAGTTTGTTAGGGTTGGCTGGTGGTGGTGGTGGTGGAACCTGTACAACTGCAATTTATTCTTTTAGTGGCTTAAGTGGTATCCCCGGCGGTGGTGCTGGAACAGGCGGCGGAACAGCTTTTACGGGGTATCCTGGAATTGGCTCCAATAGTGGAGGTGGAGGTGGTGGTTATATTGGCGGAAGAGGTGGTCAATTAAATGTAAGATCGGCTGGCGGTGGTTCATCTTTTGTTGGCAGTATAACGGGAGCTAATGATTCAGTTGGTGGTGGTGGGAATGGAGGTAGTGGTGGTAATCCTAACAATGGATTTGATGGTGGAGCAGGATATATTACTATTAGTTACATAGTCTATAATAATGGCGGCGCGAGTGGCACAGTATCAGGAACCCTCTCTGTTGTTCCTGGTGCAACCTATACATTGACTGTTGCAGGAGCTGGTGTAGGAGGTCTTACAACAGGTGCAGGTATAGGAGGATTCGGCGGTGGCGGTTCTGCCTATACTACTGGTAACGGCGCTGGCGGTGGCGGCGCCTCGTATATTTTACTTGGTTCAGTCCTACAAGTGGCCGCAGGCGGAGGAGGTGGCGCTTCCAGTAACGTAGGAGCAGTAGGAAATGCAGGAGGAGGAACAACAGGAGCAGGAGCAGGAGGCACTCAATCTGCAGGCGGCACTGGCCTCAGTGGAAATGGATCTTATCTTCAAGGTGGCACTGCTACTGCGGCACAGCCAACTGATGGTGGCGGTGGTGGCGGCTACTATGGAGGTGGTGACGGCCAAGGCGGTGGTGGTGGATCCTCCTATGTTACACTCTTATCAGGCACTGTTGTCAATACGCAAGGAGGTGGCGTCGCAGGCGGCACTCTAGGAGGAAACGGTGGAAATGGCTCCATGATCCTAGTCTACACGGTGTATAACACAGGCGGTGCAGGAGGCTATATATCAGGAACTCTCGCAGTTGTTCCGTTTACAACCTACACAATTATTGTGGCGGGCGGTGGCGCCGCAGGCACTTTTACAACAGGAGGTGCAGGAGGATATGGTGGTGGTGGCAGCGCTTTTGCAACTGGATCAGGAGGAGGAGGAGGTGGTGTTACCTATATTTTAAACGGTGCAACTCTCTTAGCCGCTGTAGGTGGTGGCGGTGGCGGAGCTGGAGGCGGCCTAACACGTCCAGGATTTGCGGGCGGCGGATTGACAGGTGCGGGAGCAGGAGGAACCCAATCAGCAGGTGGCACGGGTCTCAGTGCGAACGGCGCATCCTTAACAGGTGGTAGCGCCACTGCAGCTCAGCCAAATGATGGTGGTGGAGGCGCGGGATATTTTGGAGGTGGTGATGGTCTAGGTGGTGGTGGTGGATCCTCCTATATTGCTCTTTTAACAGGAACGGTTGTGAATACACAGGGGGCTGGCGGTGCAGGAGGAGGCGTAACAGGTGGAGGCGGCGCGGGTGGCACAGTGGCAATAACTTTCGCGAACACTTTCTTCTCTACAAATACAATTTCAACGGGTGGTGCATTTACGAGCAACACGAGCAACTGGACCTCTAATATATCGCAAAACTGGTCGACACCTATAAGCACTGTGGCCAGGTATATGAGCAATACAAGCAACTGGATCGTTCCTTTTCAACAGGACTGGTCAACACCGACTTCGACGGTGGCCCGCTTCTCCAGCAATATTACTATCTATCCTAGCAATTTCCTCCAGAACTGGTCAACTCCTGTTAGCTCCGTGGCTCAGCTGACGAGTAACACGAGCAATTTGACCGTTCCGTATCAGCAGAACTGGTCTACTTCTGTATCAACGTCGGCGCAGTTCACGAGCAACACGAGCAACTACTTCGCAAACTTCTACAATCTGCAAACACCTAACATACAAAATATAATTTTTAATTATACTGGTAGTGCACAATCATGGACTGCACCACCTGGGGTAACTTCAATTAATATTATTTTAATTGGCGCAGGTGGTGGTGGCTATTATAGTAATGTTAACTTTGCTCCTTCGGAGCCTGGATTTGCAGGAGGAGCAGGTGGATATGTTTCAGGAACACTAACTGTTGTTCCAGGCACAACGTATACAATTTATGTTGGAGGAGGTGGTTCCAACAGCCCAAGTTTTGGTACCTTTGTGAGTGGAGGATATCCTGGTGGTGGCAGGAGCGAGAGCGGTAGCGCTGGCTCTGGTGGAGGAGTTACATATATAATAAATGGAGCAACCCTTTTAGCAGCAGTTGGTGCTGGAGGTGGGGGTGGGGTATTCCCTGGAGTTGGAGGTGCGGGTGGAGGTCTTACAGGCGGCACCAGCGCCCCCAACCCTGGTGGTGGCGGGGGAACACAGGTAGGTGGTGGTGCTGGATATTATAGTGCAAGTGCGGGTGGGTATTTAGTTGGAGGGGCAGGGTTCGGTGGTGGTGGTGCTGGATATTATGGTGGAGGTGGCTGCGGAAACTTTGGTAGTCGCGCTGGTGGCGGTGGATCTGCATATGTAGCTCTTTTAACAGGCACTGTTATTAATATAACTGGTGGCGCGAGCAATGGTGGTGCCTTATATGCTGCTGGTGGAAATGGAAGTGTCTTATTAACCTACGCATTAAATACAATTTATGTCCCAATCAGCACAGCCACATCAACAGTCGCCCAATTTACGAGCAATACGAGTAACTGGGCCTCAAATATCATGCAAGACTGGTCAACCTCCTATATCAGCACAGCCGCAAAATACATGAGCAATACGAGCAACTGGATCATTCCTATTCAGCAGGACTGGTCAACGCCAACGTCAACGGTTGCCAAGTTCTCCAGTAACATTACAATCTATCCTACCAATTTTCTGCAGAACTGGTCAACACCTGTGAGCTCAGTAGCGCAACTTACGAGTAATACGAGCAACTTGACAAGCCCGTATCAGCAGAACTGGTCTACTGTTGTGAGCACGTCGGCGCAGTTCACAAGCAATACGAGCAACTATTTTGCCAATTTCTACACTCCGCAAGTAACTGCGGGAACTGCATTCAGTCCACTCTTAGTTTCAGGGGCGGTTCTCTGGTATGATGCGGCAGATCCTGCAGGAACCGGTGTTCAGCCAGCCTATGGAACCTCAATTACATCTTGGGTGAACAAGGCTGGAACTACAGATACAATGACTGGAGCCACCATGACGTATAGCAACGACTTGGGCGGACCTGCTATCTATATGCCAGGTGGGCAGGTGTTTACAAATGCAACAGCTACGCTAAACACCTATGTTTTCTTAGTCTGTAGATGGGACTCCACGTATACCAACTCTATTGGTCTTTATTATATGATTTCTATGAATGATTTAACTATATCTGGACAAAATGACTTTTCAATTCGCGCAAGTAGCTCTGGCCTTGTAAATCTTCCTCTCGGCGATGGGTCCTATCAATGGGATATGCAAGGTGACCATCCGTTTATAAATGGCACTCAAATCTTCGGATCTACAACTCCAAGTTATGCAGATATCTTTACGCATCATAATATCATTGATGCAACTGTGAATAATGCTGCTCCAACAAGTCGTTTGCAAGTCGGCACAAGCTATGCTTCAGGTGGTAGCCGAACTGCACAGGGCTGGATAAAAGAAATCCTCTTTTATAATAACGTTCTTTCCACGTCGGATCAACAAAAGGTAGAGGGGTATTTAGCTTGGAAATGGGGCTTACAGAGTTATCTTTCTGCAGGCCACCCCTATAAGAGTGCAGCTCCTACAGCGGGGACTGGAACTCCTGGTGTTCCAATCAGCACAGCCATTTCAACTGTGGCCCAGTTCACAAGCAATACGAGCAACTTCTACAACCCGTTCGTGAATTATAATGCGAGCACAGCCTACGTGAGCACGGCGATCGGTGCAGGTAATATCTACATGTCTACCTTTTCAGGCTCCTCATTTGGCCTCAGCACAGGTGCTCTCGTCACCAGCTCCATCTACGCCTTTAAATTTAGTAGTTTGCTCACGTATACAAGCACTCTTCTACTGACTGCCGCCCCGAATAACTATTGGATGGTGGATGTGAATGGCTTCTCGCGCAGCGCCGTGTATTATAGCAGTTTCGCGACACCAGGCACGGCCACTCTGACTCCCTCAACCTACTTCGGTGTCTACTACAATATGACAGCCACAGGGACATATACAATCGCCTTAGCTGCAACACAACCCTTTTCAAACATTGGCAAGTATTACAGCTTCCGAAATAACTCGGCCAACGATATGATTGTGACCATCACGGGTGGCACAGGCATTACGAGTCCTACCACCATCTATTCATCTAATAGCATAAATATTATGGTGGCTACGACAAATTCATATGTTCTTTTTTAACGTATATAGATAGCATGGATCTTTCAGGAACAGATCTCTCTGGAGGAGGCATAACGGCTCCGCCAAGCAGCGTCAGTCTTGATTTCACCACACCTCAGACAGGCATTGGCCAGACATTTGGCGAAGCACCTGTTGTGATTCTAGATTTATCTGCCTCCCAGCCTCCTGAGCCCCTTCCTATTGTAAACTCAGGAGATCATATTATCACACTCACAGACACCCCTACTCCTCTTATCAGTATAGAGGATCTTCTCTCATCTCAGGAGATTCTTCTGCAGATTGAGCAGCTGAATAAGACAAATCTGGAACTCTTGAATGTTACGACTCTGAAAAAGAATCTGCTTGCGTGGGCCGCCGCAGGTTTCGTCGACTCCATTAACGTCTATAGCTTTCCTATTCAGAAACCGCCCGTTGTAACAGGCCTCTATACTTGCAGCGACGGCGTGAATCGAACTATCTGGGATTACATTGTCTTTTTTCTGGGATATCCAATTCTTACTCTTGTAGAGAGGATGCAGGGTAATCTGAAAGATATTAATCTGACCTTTTCTCTCCAAGAGAATCCTACTGCGATTCTCAATATACACGCATCGAAGTGATGCCTTTTATTTATACTTTATGAAAGTTATCTTCATTTTAATAAAGTATAAAAAATCACGCCTTCAACGGAAAAAACCCGCATCTCTAAAAGTAAACCACCACCAGGATGAGTTTTCAGTTGCTCATAAAGACTGCCCAACCTCCTGGTCCTCCAACGGGGGCTACGGCGGCTTGGACTAGTCCTAATACATATGTATCATGTTCATGGACAGCCACCAAGCAATATGGTGGAGTTCCAACGATCACATATACCGTTGTATTCTATTCAAGCCCAACCACAAATCCAGCCAATGGAACAATTGTTGAAACATTCACAGGACTTTCTCTCTCAACCACATCAGCACAAACAATAACTACAACACTTGTATCAGGACTTTACTATTTTGCAATTATCTATGCTGTGAACACGGCCCGCACATCCGTTGGCACACTCACAAACTTGGTGAATCCCTCCTTTGCAACAATTTCCCCTCCTACAAATGTGGTGATTACGTGGGATCAATATAACACCTATCTATCTGCTTCGTGGACTGCCTCTTCTGGTGCCGTTCTGTATAAAGTTACATTCTATTCAAATTCTATAAACAGCGTTACAGGCGGAACCTTTTTGCAGACTTTAACAACCTCATCTACCACTCGAATTACCACCGCAACTCTTACACTTAACACATATTACTATGTTGCAGTTCAAGCACAGGATAGTGGTGGAAACTACACGGCCTATACAACAAGCCCTACTGCAGTTCTCTATTATGTTCTACCTCCTACGAATGTGGCTATTGCCTATGATCTTTACCATACATATGTTACCGCCTCGTGGACAGGAATTACAAATGCTCTTACTGTCACCTATACTGTAAATTTCTATCAGAACTCCACGAACTCTACCTCTGGAGGTTCTCTCTATAATACAATCACGGGACTCTCGGTGGGAACTACTTCACAGATTACAACAAATACTCTCAATTTCGGAAATTATTATTATGCAACTGTGGCTGCCTATGAGCTTGGTATTTCCTCTGCAGTCGTCACCTCTTCAACGGCTGTCTTATACTATATTCCGTATCCTACAAATTTTACAATGGTTTGGAATGGAACCTCCTATGTCTATGCGACCTGGACAATAGACACCTTTTCTCTTCCGATTTACTACACGATCAATTTCTATACATCTGGTGCAAACGTGCTGAGCGGCGGCTCTCTCGTCCAGACCTTCACGAATATTGGGTCCTCTAGTAATTCACAGTTAACCACGACTGCACTCTCTTATAATCAGTATTATTATGCGACGATTTACACAACAGTAACAGGAACATCCTCTAACTCTATCACGGTGACAACGTCAAATAACGTCTACTATTATTTTACTCCACCTACGAGTGTATCACTCGCATGGACAAATTCCTATATCTATCTGACCGCATCATGGACCTACGCCACTATCAATCCTGCCTACACCACTCTTTACAATATATATTTCTACTGGAATTCCACGAATGGAACTACAGGTGGCACTCTTGTTCAGACAGTGCTCGGCACCTCTAATAACTACCAGAATACGACGGTGACTCTGTCAAACGGCTATTATTATGCGATTGTAAACTCCTCAAACAGCGTTGGAACAACCTCTGCGAACGTAACGACAAACGTTGTCAATTACGCCCCCACCTACTGGCTCACACTTGGCTCTGGTAATAATGCACTTATGAAGAGTCAGTCGTATTCAGGTATTACATATTATGCAGACGGTAATCCGTTCGGTTCCACAGGCTATGCCGCGGCCTGGAACGGAGCCATCTGGGTTGCAGTCGGTTCCGCCACGAACACAATTTCCTATAGCTACGATGGTGTCACATGGAACGGGCTCGGCGCAGGCACATTTAATGCGCAAGGACGTGGTGTTGCGTGGAATGGCTCTCTCTGGGTCGCAGTCGGCTCGGCAGGAAACACGATCGCCTACAGTTCTACAGGCACCAGCTGGAACGGCGCTGGCCTCGTCTTTTCATCGGTCGGCTATGGTATTGCGTGGAATGGCTCGATCTGGGTCGCGGTTGGACAAGGAGCCTCTGCTATCTATACATCAGCGAACGGTGCCTCGTGGACGGCCTCCAGCAATCAGTCGGCGGCAACCTTTACAACCTCTGCGAACGGCGGTGTCTGGAACGGCTCTATCTGGGTCGTGGGCGGATCAGGCACGAATACGATCGCGACAAGTGTAGATGGTTCTGTCTGGATTAGCAGAGGTATTGTGGCTGGCTCTACAACCGTCTGGTGCGTGGCCTGGTCTGGGACCTATTTTATTGCCGCTTGCGCAGGCACCTCTCCTGTCATCACGAGTCCCGACGGCATCACGTGGACAGGTCGCACGGCTACAGGCCTCACGGTAGGATATTTCATCACGGTTCAGAACAGTGGTATCTGGGTTCTCTCGGGCCAGGGATCCAGCACGATCTTTACATGCACAGACGGCACAGGTGTCACATGGACCGCGAGAACGGCGAATACCATCTTTACAACCTGCTATTCCGTCTGCTACAATGGAAATTTCAACTACTGGATTGGCGTTGGCACAGGCACCTATTCAATCGCCTACAGTTCAACGAATGCGCAGACATGGACAGGTGCGTCCACACTCAACTCCATTATCGGCGTTGGATATGGTGTGACATGCGATGGAGGAACCTGGATTGCGGTCGGCTCGTATCAGAGTCAAGGCAACTTCACGATGGCGACAAGCACGAACGGCTCGAGCTGGACTGGCTTTACTGCCGCGTGGAATGCTAGATCCGTCATGCAACAGCTCCGCAGCATTAACTATATTAATAGTAAGTATATTGTAACCGGTCAAGGCGGTGCTGTCTATTATTCGAGTTCTCTCACGTCGAATGCGTGGGTCTCAGGTGCCGCAAACCCTCTTTTCGGCCCCTCAACAACGGTGTATAATATTGCGTGGAACGGCAACTACAGTCACTATCTCGCCTTTTCCTCTCTGACAGCTGGCGTTACAGTTGGACTCAGTCCTGATCTATATTCATGGGCTTCTGTTGCGCAAATCATGTTTGCTACAGCTGGCTACAGCATCACGTGGAACGGCAGCTATTTCTTAGCGACGGGTCAAGGAACTTATAATACTCTTGCACGTAGCACGGATGGATATGGATGGCGAGGACTCGGTGTCTACTGTTTTCCCACGGTTGCCTATAGTGCAGCATGGAACTCACAAAATAGCGTATGGGCTGTGGTTGGACAGGGTGGTGTTGCGTCTATCTGGACCAGCTCAGACGGCTACAATTTCTATCCGCGAACATCCATGATCTATGCCACCACATTCAACTCGGTCAGATATCAATATACTGCCAATATGTTTACTGCGGTCGGCAATGGCGGCATGATCGTGAGGGCGTATGGCGCTGCGACCACGTGGCAGCCGACAATGCAGACAGCCGCGTGGACAAATTATAATTTAGCCTATGGAAATGGGAGCTGGGTCGCATCAGGCGCGTCAGGCTTTATTGTGAGTTCAAATGTATATGAGGGTTATAATGACGGCGCGCCTGCTCTAACCGACTGGGTTCCGCGATCTATTTATACGGTTTTCACGACACAGGTGAACGGATTTGCCTGGAATAACACATGGAACTATTGGCTCGCCTTTGGCTCAGGCACCTATTCGGTTGCGATCAGCATGGACGGTATTAACTGGACTGGAACGGCTGCAATCGTCTCCTATATGACATCGGGTGGATATGCTGGAATCTGGCATTCAGGCCTGCGTATGTGGATCGTTGGAGGCACTGGCACGAGCCCTTTTGTTACCAGCTTTGATGGATACACGTGGACAATAAGATCACCTGGAAACTTGACTGCCATTTACACGGTTGCGACAGATGGTTACATGATCTTGATGGGCGGCACTTATTCGACAACAACCTGTATTGCCTCCAGTTGGGACGGTGTCACCTGGACAAACAGAGTGGCAAGCTCTCTAACAACACCCTACCAAATCATCTGGGATCAGGCGGTTCTCACCTCTGGCCAGTTTATTGCGGTTGGCTTAGGCACAACCTATCCAATCAATGTAAGTTCAAACGGTATTACGTGGGCCATTAATACCAGTATAACAACAGGCGCTATGGCTACTGCATATGGTATTGTTTGGGCATCGGGATTTTCAGCATTTGTTATGGTTGGATCTCCAGGCACCACCACTATTGCGGTTTCTACAAATTTATCGAGTTGGAGTAACTACAGTTCTAGTGGTTATATTGTGAATGCCCTTTTCAACAGTCAAGGATATGGAGTTGGATGGAATGGATCTGCTTTTATTCTTGTTGGTGGAACGGCCAATACGATTCTATATAGTCCTGATGGAATTAAATATAGAATTGTTTCCTCCTCGACATTTGGAACAAGCGCTCCATCTGGCACTGTGTTCACGACGGCCGGCTATGCGGTAAGCTGGAATCCAAATTATGGCGTATGGATAGCATCTGGAAGTGGAACGTATCAAATAGCCTATTCTTTCAATGGTATCACAGGATGGACAGGAGTTGGTAGCTACTTTGCTTCAATTGGTTATTGCCTTGCCACAAATGGAGTGCGCACAATATGTGGAGGAGATATTTCTAGCTATAATATGATTTATACCGATGATTATGTTAATTGGAACTTTATTTCTACTATTATAAGCTCAATTGTCTATTCGGCATCTTATGGAAATAATATCTGGGTTATTGGAGGGAGCGGAGCTTCTTACAATCTGGCATACAGTTATAACGGAACTTCATGGGTTGGAGCGAGCAACTTTTATGGAAATGCAGTAAGCTATATCACCTACTGTCTGGGCTGGAATGGAAGCTATTTTCTCGCAGGCGGAAACTGTATCACAACGTTCCAGTTTGCCACGAGTTTCAACGGGTCTAACTGGCAAATGGCTGGCTCTATACCCTTTTCCACTGCCGCCCGTTGTGTTACCTGGTCTAGCACTTTAGCCATCTGGGTCGCAGGTGGACAGGGCGCGAATACTCTGGCCTGGAGCTGGGATGGTGTGATCTGGGTCGGCCTCGGCGCAACCACCTTTTCATCTATCTGCTATGGCGTCACATGGAACGGAAGCATCTTCGTGGCGACCGGTTTAGGCACAAATACTGTGGCCACCTCGTTTGACGGTTCCAACTGGATTCCGAGAGGTAACAACTATCAGTTTACATCATATGCGAGAGGGGTTGCCTATAACCCTGGAACTAACGCCGTTGTAATTGGCGGAACAGGTGGTTCAAATACTCTAAACCAAACAACCGATCTTGTCAGCTACAATTACTTTGGTAGCACTGTTTTCACAACAGGCTGCTACGCTGTGGCCTGGAACGGCTCCTATTTTTTGGCAGGTGGTGCGGGCCTCAATACGATCGCATCAAGTCCAGATGGATATGCATGGACTGGTCGTGCGAATACGACAACCAGCGTGGCGATGCGCGCAGCCGGCTGGAATGGCTCCTATTGGATCGGTGTGGGCGCGGCTGGCTCTCTGTCACCCTTACCGCAGTGCAGACACCGTCACCTGGTATCAGACAACCAGCTACAATCCTGGAACTGTCTATGGAGTTCAGTGGAATGGCTCCTACTGGCTCGCCACGAGCGCGGCAAACCAGGTGTATCAGAGTTCCAACGGAAGTTTCTGGATCGTCAGAAATACGAACACGACCCCCTTTTCTGGACAGGTGAATGCGGTGGTCTGGAACGGCTCCTACTGGGTTGCGCTAGGAACTGGCAGCACAAATACAGTGGCGACGAGCACGAATGGCTTCTTCTGGATCGGTCACGGTATCTATCCCTTTTCAACAGCTGGCTGGAACGCTGCGTGGAATGGCTCTTACTGGGTTGCGGTTGGCGCAGGCACGAATACCCTGGCCTGGAGCTCAAACGGCAGCAACTGGATAGGTGTTGGCGCGACCGTTTTCACGACAGCAGCCTATGGTGTTGCATGGAGCCCTGTCTTAAGTCTATGGGTGGCCACAGGCACTGGAACAAACACGATCGCCACAAGCGCAACCGGCCTCTCCAATTCGTGGACTGCACGTAACTCTTATTTTATGCAACCTGGATATGGTATAAGCTGGAATAGCAATGCTGCCACACCTATTAATCCAATAGCAGTTACAGGCTTAATCTTATGGTTAGATGCGGCAGATGCGTTAACCATGACAGGATCAACTATAATAAGTGGATGGAGGGACAAGTCAACATACAATAATATGATGACACCGCCTGCTAGTTCTAATTATCCAACACTCACTGCAAATGCACAAAATGGAAAATCTGTTCTTACATTCTCTGGATCTCAATATTTTACAGGCCCTATTACTCTAGCAAGTGCAAATGTATTCACGCATTTTGCGGTTTATTACTCAAGTGCCACACTCTCTGCAGGTGCGGGCTATTTTGATTCAAGTGATGGACCTGGTGGTCAACTTTCTATTTGGAGTGGAGGTGGTGGTCAATATCAAAACGCCTTTGCGTATGGTTCATCCTTTAATACTGGAGGTTCTTATAGGATTGTTTCAACTGTATGCGCAAGTCCAACAACTGTACAAGTTTACTTTAATGGAACGAATCAAAATATTGGCTCCAGTTGGAACTATTATGGCACAACCACATCAGCAACAATAACCTCTGTTACGGTCGGTAAAGCATATCAAATATTTGCTGGAAATCTCGCAGAAATAGTGATGTATTCTACTGCGCTATCAGATTCAGATCGGTATAAGGTTGAAGGATATCTTGCTTGGAAATGGGGCCTTCAAACTTCTCTTCCTGTTGGCCACGCCTATTATAATGCAGCACCTTCTAGCATTCCTTCCTCTGCTGGTAATTTGTGGATCACCGTCGGTTCAGGCACTGGTGTTCAGATTGGCACAAGTCCTGATGGTCTTGTCTGGACTGCCAGAAGCTCGAACGCCATTTTTTCAACAGCAGTCAATGCGGTTGCCTGGAATGGTAATTTATATGTTGCCGTTGGTTCACAGATAGGCACAAGCTCAGACGCGATTACATGGTCGGCACAGACATTTACAGGTTTTACAACAGGCTGGGGTATTGTATGGGCTTATAATTTGAGCTTATGGATTGTAATAGGCGCGGGAACCTACCAGATAGGCACAAGTCCAGACGGATCTAACTGGACGGGCCGCAATCCAGTTGTTTTCACAACTGCAGGTTATAATGCAGGATGGAATGGGTCCTATTGGGTCTCCGTTGGCACAGGCACGAATTCAATTGCCTCTTCTACAGATGGTATTGTTTGGATACCGAGAGGAACTCTCAGCGGCACTTATTTCAGCACGGGTGGCAGCAACGTTATTTGGTCTGCATCTCTGAGCCAATGGCTGGCAGTCGGTGCAGGGACAAATGCGATTCTGACAAGTCCAGATGGTGTGAACTGGACCATAAGACAGGTCGTTGGAACAGCCTTTGGAACAGGAGGCTACGGTGTTACCTACAATACAGGTGTGAATACTCAGTATGTTGCGGTTGGTGGGCCCACCTATTGGGTTCAAGTTAGTCCAGATGGCTGTAATTGGACGATTACGAATGGCTCTAACACGGCAACAACAAACATTTTCGCATTGACTACCGGACCAACAGGCTTTATGGCGGTTGGAAACTCCGCCACCTATCTTTCTGCATGGAGCTCCAATGGATGGAACTGGTCAAATACTGGAACAGGTCTAGGTGCAGCAGTGCAAACTCAGTGTGTAGCCTCTGTCAATGGTTACTGGATCGCAGGAACAACTGCTAACCTTTATTATGGCACAAGCAACGGCTCAAATAACACAACATGGTCACCCGTGGTTGGAGCAAACTTTTATGCAGCGGCCGCCTCTTCAACAATCGCAGTCGCAGTTACACTCACTGGAGTATACTGGTGGTCTTCAAATGGAACATCGTGGACTCAGCTGAGTAACGTATTCACCTACTTCTCCTATATTCTCTATGCGAACGGCCTCTTTATTGGAACTGGCTCTTATACAGGATATAGTAGTAACGGTATTACATGGTATCCTGCTCTTGCTACTGCCTCTCTTTCTGCTTCTTATGGTGCAAGCACATATGTGATCGGTGGCGCTGGCACACCACTCTACTCGAGCTCAACAGGCCTTTCCAGTAGTTGGACGGCCCAGGCCACCCAGCTAAGCACCTCTACGCGTTTTATCGTCTGGGACAGCTACCGAAGCATGTTTGTAGCCACAGGCGCAGGCGTGAATATCTTTCAAACATCTGGAAACGGAACCACATGGACGGCGACACATGCATCAAGCAATTTCTTATATATAACAGGATGGTTTGCGCTCTACGCCAATAGCTCTTGGACTATAGTGGGTGGAGCGGGCGCAGCAACGGTCACAATTGTAACGACACCTGACGGCGTGGCCTTCTCACAGGCGTTTTATGGATATATATTAACTTTCTATTCAATTGCCTGGAATGGATCGTATTATGTCGCAGTTGGAAACCAATCTAACGCGGCATGGGCCGTCTTTTATGCCACAAATCCAGCGCTTGGCGGATGGACACCCAACGCGCTTGCTGTCGGTGCCTATTATGGATATGGTGTGGCGTGGAACGGCTCCTACTTCTGCACGGTTGGTGGATCAGGCAGCACAAATCTTATCTTCACGAGCACTTCAGGAACTGGCAGCTGGCTTCTTTCATCCAACACCTTTTCAACAATGACCTACGTGACCTGGACTGGTTGGAATTTGTGGATAGGTGTGGGCACAGGATCAAATGCTGTCGCATACAGTTATGATGGTGTCACATGGGTCGGTCAAGGGCTTAATACTTGGTTTACAACTGGATATGGGGTTGTGTATAATGGTCAGAATAACCCTGTAGCAGTGGCGGTAGGCACAGGAACTTGGCAGGTTATCTATACTACAAACGGAACAACATGGACTGGCCTGACTAGCTCAGGTATTTTCACGACTGCCTATTCTGCTGTTTTTAATTATCAACTCGGTAGTTTTTTTATTGTTGGCACAGGAACATATTCTCTGGCATATGCGTCTTGGAATGGATCTACATTGTTTGCGCCCACTGGAATTTCAAATACAGGTATAACAACAATTAGGTCAATTGCTATCAATGGAACATCTGGATCCTATTTAGTTGCATGTGCAAATACTACCCAATTATGGTATTTAAATGGATCATATGTGTGGACAAATTCTGGAACCGCGTTTGCAACCTCTGCACAAGCAATTGCATGGAATGGAACTTATTTTGTTGCGGTCGGTCTATCGGCGATCTACTATAGTTCAACTGGAACAAGCTGGACCTCCACCGGTTCAGCCGCGCTTTCTTATTATTCTATTGCGTGGAACGGAACGTATTGGCTAGCTGGATATCAAAGCACAACCTCTTTTATAGCCTATAGTTCAACAGGAACAAGTGCCTTTACAACAGGTGTTACCCTAATTTCAACAATGACAATCCCCTATTTCCTTTTCTGGGCAACTACTCTTAATGGTGGTGCTGGCGGCTGGGTTGCCACGGGCTCAGGAAGTGTATCAGTTGCCATAAACTACAACTCGGCTGGAACAGGAACCTGGACATCACAGGGTGCACCCATTACAACTGGATACGGTATTGCGTATAATCCTAATAATGGTGTCTACATGCTGGTTGGAAACGGAGGCAATTCTATTTACACAAGCACAAACTGTAGCAACTGGACTGGCTATACTGGCACAACACTCATGACAACTGCTTACACTGTTATCTATGAATCAGCAACTAGTAGTAATATATGGTGCGTTGGTGGAGTAGGAAACTGTTCTTTTATGTTTACAACCGATCAGCTTGGGCAAAAGGATTGGAATATCAGTAACAGCAATTTCCGTCATACAATAACATATTCTATTGTTGATAGTGGGTATGGTCCTGTAAGCGGTGGAAACGGTCCAAATATAGCTTTTGGTGGTTACTATTCAGGTTATTTACAAACTGCGAATACTATGTTTACTACAGGATATGCAATTACTATTATTACAGGTAGTGCTGGTGGTATGATTGCAGTTGGATCAGGTGGTTCTAATACAATTCTTTATAATTTATCTAATGGCAATTTTAATTCATGGTCAGGCGCGGGTATTATTAGTTTAACAACACAAGGCAGGGGGGTTGCACTTCTAAGCAATAATTCCATAAATGGCAATTACCCTATACTTGCACTAGGCAGCGGAACCTATTTTTCAGTTATGTCATTGGACAATGGAATTTCATGGTCTCCACCTCCAACAACGTCAGCCCTCTATGCTTTAGCGTGGAATGGATCCTATTGGTCAATGGGTGGAACAGGAGGAAATACAACGATCATGGTTGGAAAGTCAGGTAGCTACCCACTCACCTATTTTTATGGAGCGAGGTGCTGGAGTCTCTTTACAAATGTGTATGGTGTCTGCTGGAACGGAAATAGCAGCGTATTTGTTGCGGTTGGCCAAGGAAATAACACGGTCGCTATTTCATCAGATAATGGTGTAACGTGGCGTGGTCGCGGTGCATTTGGTTCCGCCATGCTTGCGATTGCTTGGAATGGATCCTATTATGTGATGACTGGACAGACGGCCACCTATTACAGTTCAGATGCTTATACATGGACGGCGGCCACACACCCCTTTACAGGCATAGGGTATGCGGTTATCTGGGACGGTAACAATAGCAGATGGATGCTCGGTGGAAACGGCACAGACACCACAATCGCTACAAGCACGCTATCACCACCCAGCTCGTGGACTGCGGTTGCCTCTGCAAGCGTAATGGGCACGGTTAGAGGCCTCGGATGGAATGGAACCTATTATGTGGCAGTTGGAAATGGAACAAATAACATAGCATGGGCTTCAAGCCCAGGCACATCATGGACTGGCCTCTCCACAACCTATTTGACAACAAGCGGCTACGCAGTCTATTGGTATAATAACGCCTGGATAGCAGTCGGTTCAGGAACCTATAATGTGGCCTGGAGCAGGGACACCGCAAATTGGTTCAATCCCATTTTCCAAACCAATCTTCGCGGATTCGGCTGGAACGGCTCCTATTGGATTGGCGTTGGCGCAGGAGGCACCACACTTGCTCGCGCCTCTTCTTGGAACAGCTGGTCTAATATTAACTCGAATGCCTCCTATATCACATCACAGGGCTACACCGCCGTGTGGAATCCCAACGGAAATTACTGGCTCGCATGTGGAACAGGAACGAATGCTATTATTTATAGTGGAGACGGAGCGAACTGGCAAGTAGTTTCTTTAACAAGTGCAATCTTTACAACAGGCTGCTATGGGCTTGCGTGGAACGGCTCGATCTGGGTCGCAGTTGGCCAAGGAGTAACGTATGTAACCGCCACGAGTTCAAACGGATTTAATTGGTATGGTCAAAATTTACTCAACTTTCTTTTTGCAGCTGTCTATGGTATAGCATGGAATGGAACCCTCTGGGTTGCTCTCGGCGCAACAGGAACGTATTCAATCGCCTACAGTTACGACGGAACCACGTGGTTCGGTGTTCCAGGATCGGCCAATATCTTTTCAACTGGCTACTATATAGTGTGGAATGGTTCCTATTTTGTCGGTGTCGGCACAGGCACCTATTGCACAGCCTATTCTTCTGATGGTGTCAACTGGTTTGGAAAGTCGCTTGCGGCCTCTCTTCTGACCACCGCATATGGTGTCGCGTGGAGTGGATCTATCTGGGTTGCCGTTGGACAGCCAGGCCAGTCCACGATCGCCTACAGTTATGATGGCAATCTCTGGCAAGCCTCAGTGAATGGATTAACAGCAATTACAACAACAGGATATGCTATTCAGTGGAACGGCTCGTATTTTATGATGAGCGGCCTCAATGGTGTATATCCTCAAGTCACCTATTCATCGGATGGAGTCACCTGGTCCGTTTATCAATACGCTTCCTTCAGCAACCAGTCTGGAACGATCTTTGCAATCACATCAGGTGCAAACGGCCTCTTAGCGGTTGGAGCCCCAGGTGTCAGCTTTGCCGCGCAGAGTTACGAAGGCCTCACATGGTGGAACTATAGCAACGTAGTCATACCCTTTACAACTCTGGGAACGGGTGCTGCGACAAATGGCTCTTATATTTTGGCCACAGGCACAGGTGCAACAAATTCAATTGCGTGGAGTCTAGATGGAACCTACTGGTTTGGAAAGGGTCTGCTGATAGCTCCTTCGGGTTCCGCCTGCAACGTGGCGTGGAACGGAAGTTACTGGCTTATCCCCACTATCTATGCGGCAGCAACTCTACCTGGCTTCGCTGTGAGAACCTATGATAATAGCAATTATGATTATGTGGGTATTCCAGGCTGGACAGCGGGCTGGAATATCACGAATATAGGTGGCACATTCGCCGCGGTCGGCTCCAACACATCTCTTCGCAACCCCTCCTATTCAGCAAACGGTATCGGCTGGACGACACGCTATTCAGCACAGGTTCTCTTTACTATCCTCGGAACCTCCGTCAGCTCAAACAACGGCATCTGGATTATCACAGGAACGGGCACAAACTCGCACGTCTATGCCTATCAGTCAAATGGACCCTGGAATGTGTTTCCTGTTGCGAACTTCTTCTCTACAGGTGCGTATGGGGTTGCGTGGAACGGCACAACCTGGGTCATGGTGGGACAAGGAACAACAAATACGCAGATCACAAGTAGCAATGGTGTTGTCTGGATTGGTAGAGGTATTTCTGTGTTCTCATCGGCAGGATATTCTGTAAACTGGAATGGCTCCATTTTCTTGGCAACAGGAACAGGCACGAACATAACCGCCATTTCATCTGATGGTCTCACATGGGATATCACAGGAAAACTCCCCTTCTCAACGGGTTACTGCGTTGCAACGAATAGCAACGGAATTTATGTGGCGACAGGTGTAGGTGTCGTGGCCTCCAACGCCTTTGCCTGGTCAACCGATGGATCAAACTGGAAACAGCGTGTCTCCTCGAATACTATGTTTTTAACACAGGGCTATTCAGTTAGCTACAATTCTAACTATAACTACTGGCTCGCCTTTGGTGCTGGCACGAATTTTGTAGTAAAGAGCAGGAATGGATATGACTGGTTCTCACAGCCCTGGTATGGAGGATCCCCTCTTGGAATTACCTGGAATGGCAGCTATTTTATTGGAGTAGGCAGTGGGTCCAATACAATTGCTTATAGCTCAGACGGCAGCAACTGGTATGTGGCGACGAATACGAATATCTTTACAACCTCCTACTGTATTGCGTGGAACGCCAATAATTCTTTCTGGGTTGCAGGTGGCATAGGAAACTATGTCTCTGCGTATAGCACGAATACGAGCAATTTCACTGGCTGGGCTACAAATCTATCAGCCGCGTGGCAGATTCACTCGCCATTTTCATCTATCTGGGGTATCGCGTGGAATCAGGGGACCAATACCTTGTGGGTGGCGGCGGGCGCAGGAACCTACACACTAGGAACAAGCACAGATGGTTCTAACTGGATAGGGCGTTCCTCCACTATTTTCACATCGCAAGGTAATGCGGTACAATGGAATGGAACATATTGGCTGGCTGGTGGTTCAGGCACAAATACAATTGCGCTAAGCTCTGATGGGTCCAACTGGTCTATCCAGGCCACAACCTCCCTCTTCTCTACAGCTTGCTATGCGCTTCTCTGGAATGGCTCCTATTGGGTTGCGGGTGGTCAAGGTACAACAACAATTGCGTATGGACCTAGCATTAGCTCAACCAATAGCAATTGGTATTCTGTCTGCACCACCTCTGCCACAATGTTCACAACTAGTGTGGGTTGTCTGGGCTGGAACGGCTCCTATTGGCTCGCAGGTGGAACAGGCGGCACGCAGCTCACCTCCGTCAGCTCGAACGGTAGCAATTGGTGGCCGCAGCCGTTTCCTGGATATGGGCGCGGTGTTGCCTACAATGGCTCATACTGGGTAGCGGTTGGATCATCGGGCAGCACCATTATTAAAAGTAGTGATGCTGCGGGACAACTCTGGTTTCCTGTCTCTTCAAATACCCTTTTTACAACTGCCTACGCGGTCGCATGGAATGGAAGCTACTGGGTCGTAGGTGGCACAGGATCTTATGTAATTGCCACGAGTTCCGATGGTGTGAATTGGACAGGGCGAGCCTCTGCCACGAGTATTTTCGGAACAGCTGTCTACTGCCTGGCCTGGAACTCGGCCTCCAATTTCTGGGTTGCAGGAGGACTCGGTTCCACCTATGTAACTGCCACAAGCACAGATGGTGTTAACTGGTATGGCCAGATGACAACAGCTATTCTTACAGCCGTCTGGGGCGTAGCAAACAATAACTATACAGGCAGCAACCTCTGGGTCGCCACAGGCACAGGTGGTTATACTGTTGCTTACAGTTATAATGGTAGCAACTGGAATCAGAATACTGCACAAACCCTATTTTCTACACAAGGCTATGGTGTCGTATTCAGTAGCACACTAAATCTTTGGCTTGTAGGGGGGGCTGGCAGTTTTACAACGTGGACCAGCCAAGATGGTATATGGTGGTTTGCTCGCACAGCAAGCGCCAATTCAACAACCTCAAACTACACAGGCCAGCCTATTCTCTTTACAACCGCCTGCTATGGAGTTACATGGACCGGCAGCCAGTTCATCGCATTTGGCGCAGGATCTCCATACACAATTGCCACAAGTGTCAATGGAATTGCATGGTTTCCTAATAGTAATACAACCTATCCCACCTTCAGCACGTGGTATGCAGTCGGCTATGGAAATGGAGCCTATGTTGGTTTGGGTATAGGTGCCGTCAGCAATATCGGTATTGCAAATAGTATTAATGGAACGGCCTGGGCTCTGAAGACCTTCATTCCGTTTACCGGCAACTGCACAGGTGTTGCGTGGAATGGCTCTCTCTGGGTCGCAGTCGGCTCAGGGACCAATACATTCTGCACAAGTGCAGACGGTGTAACATGGACGCCTTATGGCACTCTGACACAGCCCTTTACAACGCTGGCTGGAGGCGCCGCCTGGAATGGTGTTAACTGGCTCGCCGCAGGATCAGGAACAAACACAATGGCATCGAGTGTCGATGGGAATTGGTGGATTGGAAAGGGCACGGCCCCTCTTACATCAGGTTCAAATGTATTATATGCAAATGGCTTTATTGCATATGGATCGTCAACAAATTACCAGGTTAACACAACTGATCTTTTTAATTTCAATATTGTGAGAAAACCTGATGCGACGACTGTGTATACACTAACAAACACTGCGAGCGGATTTGGAACGATGGGAACTGGAGGTCTCGCTCAGCCCTTCTATAGTTCAGACGGAATTGGGTGGTATGCTCGATACACTACATATGCGATTACAACGACTAACGTGTATTATATTACAACAATTAATGGAATCTCTTACATGGTTGGCTATGCTGGATCAGCACTTACAAATCCAACAATAAACTACAGCGCCGACGGCTATGTATGGGTTGCAGGAGCGCTCGGTGGTATATTCGGCACTTCTATTTTTACGTATACGATTGGATATATCAACGGAGTCTATGTGATTGGCGCAACAGCAGGATCACACACAGTGGCAATCAGTTACGATGGATTCACATGGATTCCTCGAGGCACGGTTATCTTTGCTACGACGACATATGCTCTTCTAACATCGGGCTCCTATCTCTATGCTGGCGGTCAGGGCACAGATTACATTACAAAGACGTTAGATGGAAGTAACTGGAGTGTCGTTGGAAACAGAGTCTTCACTTCTTCATATGGAGTTTCATGGGGCAGCAATGTGCTTGTCGGCAGCAATCTCTACGTCGCGACAGGCACATCTAACTTTGCAGCTGGACAAAATATAGCATATAGTTACGATGGAATTGGATGGGCTACACAAATAAATATGAATTCGGCAACTTACAGTTTAATCACGTCAACCGCCTATGCATCGGTCTTTGTTCCTTCTGGTATCTATGGATCCTACTGGATAGCGGTTGGTGCAGGAACAAATAAGACTGTTTATAGCTATGATGGGCTCACCTGGTGGCCTCCCGCGATTCCGTCAGGCGGCCAGTTCTGTTATTGGACAGGCACCTATGTGGTAATCGGCGGCTCAGGTGCTGGAACCTCTTTAATTTTTGGAACAAACGGAAGCAACTTCCAGCCTGGAGGGACAGCGGCTATCTTTGCTAAATGGTGGGGTATAGGCTGGAACGGATCCATCTATGTGGCGGTCGGCACGCCTGCGGCTGTTTCTTACGGAAACTCCAATAGCAGCAATACAACTATCGCGTATAGCAGCAATCTAAAAAGCTGGTTCTTTGCGCCATTTAGCAGCACAATTTTTGCGTCAGGTGCATATGGCGTTGCATGGAGCTCGTCTCTCAGTATATGGGTCGCGGTTGGGGGAGGCTCATATACAACAGCAACCAGCTCGAATGGTATAACCTGGATAGGGCGAGCGACAACATCTCTCTTTACAACAGCTGGATACTGTGTTATCTGGAATTCTGCTAATAGCATTTTTGTAGCAGGAGGGTATGGCACGGGCACAACAATTGCGTATAGTTCTGATGGAATTAACTGGACTGCGGGTGCCTCCTATACTCTATGGGGCACCAGCCCCGCAGGTTGTTATGGAATTGCATTAAATGGAACCGCGTATGTGGCGGTTGGTGTTGGCTCAACTAATACAATTGCTTATTCTCCATATATATTCACATCCTCCTGGTATGGCGTAGGAATTACTATATTTACAACACAAGGAAATGGTATTGCATGGAATAGTGCCTCTAATATGTGGATTGCAGTAGGGCAAGGCACAAACACAATTGCGTATACCACAAATGTATATGGAGCTGGCTGGATCGCTCTGAGCAACTCCACCTCCATCTTTTCAACGGCCGGCTATGGAGTCGCATGGAATGGCTCCCTCTGGACTATCACAGGCGTAGGCACGAATATGGTTGCCTACAGTGCGAACGGTAGCAATGGATGGATTCCTCTTACTACCACCCCCTTTACCACAGCAAGTTATGGTGTTGGCACAAGCGGCACCTATGTAGTAGCGGTTGGGGCAGGCTCGAACACTCTCGCAACCTCCTTTGATGGCCTTCTCTGGGCCGGTTTCCTACTCGCCCCTTTCCCCGCAAGCGGCTATGGAGTTGCCTATGGAAATGGCTATTGGATTGTTTCTGGTGCTACGAATAGTATTGCCTACAGCAGTGACGGGTATAAGTGGGAGGTTGTAGGTGGACGACAGCTTCTAACAACAGGCCAAGGTATAGCCTATGACGGAACAAAGCTCGTTGCCGTTGGAACAGGCACTGTTCTACCCTATCTCTATAGCTATGATGGTATTGGCTGGAGAGTCCGAGTAACTTCAAATGGCAACACATTCCTCATGCCCTTCTCAAATGCTAATTATGTCTCGGCTATGTATGCGTTTAATTCGAACTTGGCAATTGGCTATGGTGTATGTTATAATGGAACTCTGGGTCGGTGGGTTTCCGTCGGCACTCCCTCGGCATGTAACGCGGCGGCAACGATTGTCTACAGCCCAGATGGAATTAATTGGACACCCGCCTATTCAAATAATAATTCCAATTCCAACATCTACAATACACAGGCTCTTCTCAATCCTGGCTATGGAGTTGTATGGAATGGATCACTCTATGTTGCAGTAGGAACCTCTAACGCGTATAGTGGAATTGCCTATAGTTATAACGGTAGTAACTGGTTTGGAGTCAACACGCCGAACTTTGCCACAGGTCGTGCAGTAGCCTGGAATAACTCTTATTTTATCGCAACAGGAATTCTAACATGTAACGTGATGTTCTATAGTGTAGATGGTGTGAACTGGGAGATGGTGGGTAAACCCTTGGTCACGACCGGCTATAATGTTATATGGAATTCATTTAATAATAGCTTTATTCTGAGTGGAACTGGTTCTAACACATGGAATTCTATTCTCTACAGCTATGATGGCATTGGATGGAGATCACGTATACAGACAAGCTATCAGTTTAGCACTGGATATGCGATTAACTGTAACTATTGGGCACCCTCAAATGCTAATTACTGGCTGGCTGGAGGCGCGGGGCAACCCTATATGACGAGCTATGATGGTATCAACTGGTATTCTCCCTTTTCCTATGGATATGGCGTATCATGGAACGGCTCCTATTTTCTGGCTTTTGGTGGACTCAACGGTGCGCTAGGATCCACGATTATCTTGAGCTATGATGGATTTATCTGGTATAATGGACGCACAGGTAATATAATGTTCACAACTGTAAAGGCCTGTCTTTGGAGCTCGAGTTTTGGTTACTGGCTCGCAGCCGGTCAAGGCTCTATCGTTGTTGCCTATTCAACAAATGGCCTTGACTGGAGACCTCGCGTCGGCGCGAATCAGTTCTTTGGTGCACAAGGCGCAAACGGTATTGTCTGCAATGGATCACAATGGCTTATCTTAGGAAGCACACCAGGGTCGCCAAATTCGGCAATTATCATTTTCTCTACAAATTCTATTGACTGGTATTCAAGTGTTTCTGCAACAATAAGCACCTTATTCACGACAGGTGCCTTTGCGGGTATCTGGAATGGTTCTTTTTATGTTGTGACTGGCCAAGGCACAGGTAACACAATGGCAACTAGTTCAGACAGTAGTAATTGGAGCGGAAACACCTCATACACGATCTGGTCATCTTCTACTCCCGCAGGCGGATATGCAGTTGCGTGGAATGGGGGCTCTCAATATGTGGTCGTTGGGTATGGACCTGCGACACTCGTAAATACAATACTCTATAGTTCAGACGGAGTTAACTGGAATGGTGCAGGTGCAAATGCCTTCCAAACAGCCGGTTATGGTGTGATCTGGGCCTCACAGTGTAACGCATTTGTTGCAGTAGGCAGTGGATTTATCTCTATCGCATATAGCCTTAATAACGGAGTTAGCTGGTTCGTCTCTTCAGCTATGGGCCTCTTTACAAACGGTGCGCGCGGTCTAGCCTATGACGGTATAAAGTTCGTGGTAACCGGTCCAAACGGGACCAGCAATATCGCAACCAGCACTGACCTCATAAACTGGATCGGTCGCAGCTATTATGGCGGCTACTTAACGGTTGGAACAATGTCAACACAATATTCAGTGGTCTGGAACAACTCTTCTAACTTCTGGTTCTCGGGCGGTAACTCTGCGCAAATGCTCTTCTACAGCATTGACGGTCTCATGTGGCTTTCCAATACATCATACACCAACTATGGAAATATAGGCACAGCACCAGGCTACGCTCTCGGCTGTAACGGCTCCTATTGGATCATGGCGGGTGGAACAGCAGGCAACTTCTATCTCTCAAAAGACGGATTTAATTGGATCACAGTGGCTGCGGCGCCAGCGACGAACTATCAAGTCATGTGTAATGGCACCACACTATGGGGAGCCTCTGGAACCTCCTTCAGTTACGATGGGATCGGCTGGTGCCCTGTGATCAATAGTCCTCTTACAGGATATGGTATCGCGTATAATGGAAATTCTAATCGCTGGGTCGCCGTCGCCGCCACTTATACATCAGTGAGCGTGGATGGGAGCAACTATTTCGGCTCAGCCTTTACAACGGCTGGTCGCGCCATCTTCTGGGATCCGAATAACAGCCAGTTTATGGCAGTTGGTATCAGCGCCTATACACAAATACTCTATGGCGGAGCGGCAGGAAACTACTGGTATCCGAGTCAAACGGCGAGGCAAATGATCGGCGGCGCCTACGGTCTCTGGTGGGACGGCACTTACTATACTGTAGTTGGCGCGATCACCAGCGTCACAGGCGTGACAATGCAATGGTCAACAGATAGAGTCACATGGCACAACTGCTCTAACTCCTCTCTGGTCATGTACACTATATATGGAATTACCAAGGGCTACGCAGGACGTTGGGTAATCGCAGGCGCAGGCTCTTCTGCGCCTCTTGCCTATACAAGCGATCTTGTTAATTATGTGAGTGTAGCACCCACCCTCTTTACAATCGGCTACGGCGTCTATTGGAACGGATCCCTCTTCATAGCTGTCGGCTCAGCCGGCTCCCCAGGATCTTATACGATTGCATCAAGTCCCGACGGTATCAACTGGACCGGTCGCGCAAATAATGCCCTTCTTGGCACTGGCTATTGTGTAACATGGAATCCCACCTATAATATTTGGGTTGCAGGCGGATCACCAGGCGCCTATTGTATTGCCACAAGTCCCAATGGTATTGACTGGACTGGGCGCGCAACATCTTCTCTTTTCTCAACGTGCTATGGAGTTGTCTGGGGCATAGGAGGATCAACATCCGGTGGCGGTGGTCCATTTGGTATGTTCGTCGCAGTCGGCGCAGGAACCGCGACAATTGCCACAAGCTTTGACGGGTTCACATGGACGATTAGAGCGACATCCGCCCTCTTTTCCGTGGCCGCATATGGCGTGGCCTTTTCTGGATCCACCTGGGTTGTGGTCGGCGGTCTCACAAATACGTTGGCAACCAGCTCGGATGGCGATAACTGGATGCCATGGATGTCAGTTCCCTTTTCGGCGGGCACTGGATATGCTATCACATACAGCTCTAATTACAATATCTTCGTGGCTACTGGCTCTGGCACAAATATGCTCCCTTGGTCCTATGACGGTTTCTTCTGGCAAAACACCTATGCTCTCTCTGGTGCAAGCAACGGCACAGCCATCTTTGCAACCCAGGGCTGGTCCATCGCCTGGACACCGAACCTAATGATAGCATCTGGAACAGGTAACAACGTGTTTGCCGCGACGGCGCAAGGTCAGAGCAACTGGAGAGCCTATAGCGACGCACTCCTAGAAAGCACAGGACTCGGCGTTGCGACGAACGGATAATTTTTAAGTATATATGATAACAGATGCCTGGTGAACCACCGAAAATCAAAATAGCACCGGCTCTTCAAGGGGTCAATAAAACAGCCCTCGTCCCCACGGGCACATCAGGCTCCGCTGCCGCCGTTATCAAGGAACCGCAGAGAAAAGAGCGCATACTCCGCATTGAGATCAATAGTAATGACCGCGATTTTGCCAAATATCCGAACCCGGCCGCCTTTGAGTGGATCACGACCTATCCCATTAAAAACGTCACGTCTATGGTCATCGTCGGCGGCACAATCCCTCTTCCCATCTATACAATTGATTATCCTGCCAATTCATTCACATTCAATACGGGAACTGAGATCAAAACACTAACATTGCCTCCAGGCCTCTATACACCTATCTACATTGCTGAGAAGTTCTCAGAGGTTTTGAATCAGACGGATGGGGTCAATAAATACAGGGTCAAGGTTGATCCTATTACCCAGATCCTATCGGTCACGTCAACGAATAAGGTGGTCCCCTTCTCCTTTCTGTTCGGAACAGGCGAGTTTATTAATCAGTTCAGCCCTGGCCTCCAGAAGATCAATAATCCCTCGTATATGCTGGGTTTCAAGAATCAGGACTATACATCTGTGGGGAGTGTCTTAACCGCCACATTCCCTGTGAACACAATTCCTCTTCAGCGTATTTATCTGTATATGAACTACGACTCGACGATTGATTTACGGTCCGTTGTTTTGGCAGGAGGTAGAGCGAACCCTTCCGCCATCTTCTATTGCACGGATCAGGATTCTGTATCGTATTACACGAAGGCTCTGAACAAGGACACCTACGAGAATGTCATCTCACCAGGTCTCATTGTTCCCAGAATACGGAGTATAAATATTAGTTTGAAAGATGAATTTGGCAATGTGATCAATACAAACAATCGGCCTCTCTCTTTGCTTTTAGAGATCACTGTGCTAGATTAACTACGGTGCCCAAAGGCAACAAACGCGCCCTTTGCCTCTCGCTTAAGTCAGCCATATAAAGTAGATGACGGTGATTAATGGCATCGAGATCGATTTCATTAATGTCCCTCAAGATGAAACAAAAGTAGCAATTCTTAATAATGAACCAATTGAAGCCAAGCTACACGTCATTGCAGTGATTTCAAATCCTTGCCAATTTGCTCGCCGGTTTATTCTGGCGAGGGAATTTGCAAAGCGGATGGAGCGTGAGCACAATATAGCCCTCTATTTCGTTGAGCTCGCCTATGGCACAGATGACTTCCAAGTAACAGACCCAAAGAATAAGAGGCATTTGCAGCTTCGAGGCACCATCCCCCTCTGGCACAAGGAAAACATGATCAATATCGGTGTCAAGAAGCTCCTTCCTCCTTCCTGGAAAGCGTTCGCGTGGATTGATGCTGATATTGAGTTCGAGTCTACAACATGGGCCTTAGATACACTCAAGGTGCTTAATGGATACAAGGATATTGTTCAGATCTTCAGTCACGCTGTAGACATGGATAAGAGACAGAATGCTATGGGTATTATGCCCTCTTTTGGTTTCCAGTATGTAAAGAACCGTCCTTATGGTGGTAACGGTATCAATATGTGGCACCCTGGGTATGCATGGGCTTGCACCCGACGTGCTTATGTGACTATGGGAGGCCTCTATGATCTGAGTATTCTCGGCGCTGGAGACCACAACATGTCCTTTTCATTTCTTGGAAAGGGGGTGGACTCTGTCAATGCGGGGGCCACCGATGACTACAAGGACTCGATCATAGCCTTTGAAGATGGTGCGAAGACGCTACGTCTTGGCTATGTGCCTGGTGTGATCCGTCACCACTTCCACGGTCTGAAGAAGAATAGAAAGTATATGGAGCGCTGGCATATTTTAGTGGATAACGCCTATTCACCGAAGGATCACATGACAAAAAATAAGGATGGGCTTCTTGTTCCGACGGCAGCGTGCCCTCAGAAGATTCTGGATGATATTCTGAAATACTTCAAGGAGCGGAATGAGGATGAGGGATATGCGCATGCATGATGGAATCTTGATTCCTAAGAGCTCTTCTTCGCAGGTTGCTTAGCCGCAGGTTGCTCAGCCGCAGGTTGCTCAGCCGCAGGTTGCTCAACAAGTGTAAGACGTTTCCCAGACCATTTCCGAAACTGGTGAGTCCTCTCTACAAAATACGACGAGCCCAGTGACTTACTCATCATCTCATGAAGCTTCTTGTCTCGCTCCGATAGCGAAGCAAGAAACTCCTTTCCCTCCTTGGTAACGGGGTGTTGTGGCTGTGGCTCCATACTTGACTTTTAAAAAAGGATCCTGCCAATTTTACTTTGTGCTGGCAATAATAGGATGGACCCCGTTTATGATCTCTTAAAAGCAAAAGGGAGACCTCTTTCTTCATTCAAGAAAGGGGACACCATCTATGTCAATAATAAAATGCAAAAAGGCTACTCTTACATCTTACAAGAAGATCCAGGGACCGGTTTCCAAGCCGATTTCAAGCCGTATCTGACGCCTGGAGAGGTCTTGGCTCTTGGTGCCTTTGAGGGTAAGTATCTGAATGACTGCGCCTTAGAGTATCCTGCCGAGTGGTTTCTACAGGCAGGCTCCTTAGACAAATTACATCCCGAGGGTCCAGAGATTTCCGTGAATTATTTTCAGATAAAATCCCGTCTTGGACTGCAAGCCTGGAGAGAGAAAGGCTGGCTCCCTCCTGCCCCTGGTCAACGCAGACACATCTCAGCCCAACACCCTCTTCTTTCAGATAGTAAGCAAAACCCCGATCTTCGCGGATGGTTCGAGTGGTATTGCCGTTACTGGATGGGTCGTCGGATCCCGCCTCTTGATGAAATTCAGATAAAGAGGTGGAAGTCGTTTGTTAGACACAGTGGTGCCGTCAAGGCGAATTGCGCGGCAGGTGATCTTACATGTAGGCCGAGGCAGAGACAGGCTCTTCTTCATTGGGCGCATAATCCCTTTATCTAATGGAAAGGGCATTTGAAGCATAAAAGGCGCTCGTCATGAGGATACCGCCCCACAGAGTATCTAGGACCCCGAAGCGGATATCATAATTCTTCAGAGTTGCATAGTTCGTAAAGTCGTAGACCGCGTAAACGGAAGATCCGAGTAAAAAGGCTTCCACTCCTGTCTTCGGGATCGTCAGTAAATAGGAAAGTGCAAAATACACAATAACGGCAGGGATGATTCTGAGAACAGCATCATCTCCACCCTGTATCTGCCGCACCATCGTGCTCGTAAACGGCTGTGTGGCTAAGAGCCAGGGAAGATCGAGGACGACTAGGAGAGCAGCGCGCAATACAAATGCTAGAAGGAAGTTCATCTATTAGTCGTTGGACATTTATTTAAAAATAAAGTCACGACGTCAATTAGGATGGGAGCCACTCGGAAACAGAGGGGGCGAGGTGTAACAATTAATACTCAAAAACAGCCAGAAGCTATGGGTGATTTCTGCAAAGCAGGATATACACTCACTGTTCAAGATTATGTTTTTGAATATGACGATGCCATGCTAGATGATCTGAAAACAAATCCCAAATTCAAGGCAATGTTAGAGAAGCTTTCAGAGGAACTGGCCGTCGACATTAAAGTCAGAATTTCTGAGTCCAATCTTTGCACGCCTGATCACTGGAGAGAGGATGTAGCAACAAATGACAAGCCTCTTATCGTAATTCTGATATCCTGTAAAAGCTATGAGAATGTTCTTCTCAATAACTTTGGAAAGAGACCGGATACGAAGTCACGGGATTATTCATTTATCACGAAGCCTCCTAAGGGCACCGTATACGAGGGAGGAGTCTTTAACAATGTGTATTACTTTGGATTCAGTCATTATCTTCATGCGCACGATGGTGAAATCTATTCATGTAAATCACCACATCCTGAGAAAAAGATCCCAGTTCAGATATGCAATCTTTTTGACGGTGCAACACGCGAGGCCTGCTGTGATGCAAAGATAAAACATTTCGCTTCTATCTTTGCAAGAACACTTCAAAGCCGTCAATGTATGAAGGTATCAAAAGAATTTCTTCGCAGCAAGTTCGGTGAACTCAAGGAAAAGATTGCCATAATTAAGGCTTCAAAGACAAAGATGGAAACACTCACAAAAGAGCTTACAAAGGGCAAGTTTTTTCTTTTAGACTCGGATGGCTCGGGACAGCCGTGCAAACCGACCGCGGCAAATGCAAATCCTTGTGGAATTACAAATACTTATACAAAAGGGCTTGAAAAATCAGAAGAATTTGATAAAAGATTCTATACAATGAAGCGCACCTTGAAAACTATGAAAGGGCGAGTGCAGCAAAAGTGGAGAAATGAAGAGAATGCCAAGAAAAGGAAAGAACGTAACGATCTCACGGCGTTTTTGAACTCAGGGGGTGATATTAATAAGGTAATTCAGGGCCAAACAGCTCTTGAAACAGCAGTCTGGAGAGAAGAAGAGGATACTGTCCAGTTTTTGCTTGGTCGAGGTGCCAAGATTCCAAAGAAACTAATCATGGCTCTTCTATCTCTTCCATTCCCCATGAAAACAACCTATAAAACTGTCATGTTTGCTTTCTTTGAAAAGCATCCAGATATGATTAACTCGCCGATTCGCGGAATCACGCCGTTAGCGACTGCCGTCGGTAATAAAGATGGTGGGCTCTTTTTCTTTCTACTCGAAAAGGGAGCGGATCCCAGACTAACCTCAAGTAATGATCGTTTCAATGGGATGCAGCCTCTTCATATTGCGGCGTCTATTGGTCTTGATGATGCGATTGAACCGTTACTCAAAGCAGGTGCTGATATTAATGCAGAGTCAGTAAGTTACCAAACACCTCTTACATATGCATGTAAAGGGGGGTATCCATCTACCGTTGAACTCTTAAAGTTGCTCGGTGCAAAGGGCGACTGTGTTATTTAGACCGCTGGTCATTTCAAACCGGCATAAAATTGACAATATGGTATCTTTGTTTTAAAGTTATAAAGATGTCATCTTGTGAAGGTCGTGGTGATTGTATTCAACAGTGCTGTTGTATCTGCTATGAAGATGAGGAGCATGAAGTTCCTTCAGAAGTATGTAGTTGTGGTCATCGTAAACATACACATCTGATTGGTGGAACGACCGAATGTGATATATACTGTCAAAAAGAATGTCTCCATAATTGCCAGTTAGTTGAATGTCATAACTTCAGAATGTGCGAGCAAAAACGCCCACAGAACATTCTTGATTGCCATAATGAGATGTGTAGTGATTGTGCTATTATGATTGGTAAGATTAAGTTTCTAGATGAAAAAGATGATTGTCCTATATGCCTTGATAATAAAGATATGATTGAGATTAGTTGTGGGAAACATAAAGTATGTCTTGACTGCTGGAAGAACTGGTCTGAAACAAGCACGAAGCATGCTTTAACTTGTCCCTTGTGTCGCGAGCCTATTTGGAAGTAAAAAGTGCCGGTTTGAAATGCCCGCCGGTCTAAGAGGGAACGCGTAAGAAGAGAGGAAACAAAGGAATACGAAGACATAGATGAACGACGCGGTCGTTAGATTAGAAGGATTTGCCAGTCCACTGAAAGGTCAACGGCTATGGGTCTGTGGCCCTCCGTCTACAATCGGAAAGCAGATACTCAATCGGTTAACAGTGCTTGAAGAGGAGCTTCTCGGCAGGGGGCGCAAGGTTCTCCTGATCCAGAACCAGCGCGATCTTCCTATGCGCTGGTCCCAGAAAACGCAATGGGATGCTACCTTTCGTATCAGAGAGACACAGGATCTACGACTTTCCGTGACGTATATTCAAAATGCGGCGAAGCCGGTCCGTGTTGTCTGGATTGGAGATGAACCGCCGCCTACGTTGCTAGCGGCGGTGAATACATCAGACATTACTTTTATCGTCGGAAGCACATCAGTTCCGCGTGGTGTCTGGTCCGCCATCTTTTGGCATACGACTACGGATCAGGGTCTTATTGAAGAGGGTTTAGGACCACGTATGGGAGGACCTACAGTGCAGAAGCTCAATCTGCCGTCTGTTCTCAGAGAACTGAGTGCCTCAAATGTCGGCCTTGTCTGGTCGTCTATTGGTGAAAAGGAGAAGGGAGGATCCGTGTATTGGTATGATGCGGAAGAGGAGACAGTGACAAATGAGCCAATGGAGCCGAGGGAAATGAGTGGTCTCTTACGAGAGATCGCTGATTCCATTTGTCCGAAGGAATAATTATTGTATTAGTAAACTCTCTAAAAGAAGATGCTTTACATCTTCTTGAAGAGCTTGAACGTGCCCTTCTTGGCCACGTAGCCCATCTTACGCAGCCGCGTGATCGCCTTCTTGCCAGCAGCGTGCTTTTTCTTGCTGACGACGCGACCCGCCTTTGTCTTCATCAGGTCGCTCTTCTTGAGGCCGCCGGACGTGTGCTTCGCCGTGCCGTGGAACACCTGCGCCTTGCTGCCGACCGTAGCAACCTTGCCGCCGTTCTGATTGCCATTGTTATTGTTATTGTTGCCGCCGCCATTCTTACGAGTAAGATTTGCCATTTTATATTATTAGTTTAGATTTTACATTTGCAAGCGAGGAACACCACCTCCCTGAATCTCCTTCACCAAGCGCAGCATATCCTTGACCTCGTAGACTCCCGCAAAATGAACGAGGAAATCACCAGGTGCCCAGAGCTCCTGGCCAGGCAAACCACGCAGATACGCATTGAACATCTTATGCTTATTCGTGATCTCCACGTGTGCTAAGTCAGAAGGCACCGTCTCCAGTAGCTTAATCATGGCGGCATTCTCCCACCAGATGTGGAAAAGCAGATCCGTCTGCTCACCCACGCGCTTCCAGTAATCGCGCGTCCATCCCGTGTTGCGCATCAGAATATTGCCACTATTGATGTGACCGCATGAGTCAATGCACATCAGCATATCCTTTGAGTCAGGTAGCAGAGCAAGCATCTGATTCTCCACCTTCAGTTCGGGATTCGTAATGAGAACATCAGCGTCCGAGAGCCAGACAAGCGCCCCCTGAGGCAGATCACCCAGCACCTTCAAGATAAACGGCACCTTTGACCACGGAATCGGGCGCTCTCTGTCCCAGAACTCCTCGCCGCCCTGGATATAGGTGTATCCGTGCTTCGCAGCGTAATCCCTCTTTGAAGAGAGCAAGGGCTCCATACCCTTCTTGAAATCTGCGCCAATGGCCAGTGTAAGGACTGTAATACTCATCTTTATGTGAAAGGGTTCAGTGTTTTAAACCAGTTACTTCCTGAGCTAAGTAAAAATTGAAACCTGTCCCTCCCCAATCCCAAGTCACAATGGTTTTCACGTATGCTCGTGATGAAGATGGACTTTATATTTGCCCTCACTGTGGTGACAAGAAGCGACTCCCTTCTACAATGAATATGCACAGGCGAAAGTGCGAGGGAGATCTTGGTCATGAATGTTCCTCTTGTGATTATAAGTGTTTGTCAAGAGGTCGTCTAGAGCTGCATGTTGCAGCGAAGCATCCCCAGGCAGGAGGAAAGAAGATTGCGCTTTTGAAGTGTCCCATCGATGGATGCACATTTCAAACGCTGGCAGCAGGGAATCGTCTTATTCATTTCGTGCGGAAGCATTGTTCAGCAGAGGTTGCCCACATCTTGGACGAGGATGGGATGACCTGTAAGGCATGTGAGAAGGAGTTTCAGTCAAATACCGCCTTTCAGTATCACGCAGCACATTGTATTACTCTGCGCGATGAGGTGAAGTCTAGGCACTTGACCGCTTTGATCGCGTAGAGCGGCGCTTGCGCCTCGTCTTGCGTCTACCACCTGCAGGAGTGGCGTTGGCCCCTTTAGGAGCGTCAACAGTAGCAAGCAGCTTTCTGCAATAATTAATATCCTCCTCCTTTCTTTTTTGTTCTCTAGAAACTCTTTGTTCCTCTTCTAGCTTTGCCTGTTCAGCTCTTCTCTTAGCTTCTTCTTCTCTAGCCCTTGATTCCTGTTCTTGCACTTCCCGCCACTCTTCATTGGTATACCAACCAGTAGTATCGTAACCTTGATAGTAGTTACCATAAATTGTATGCTTAGACTTTCCCTTGCTCTTCATCTCAGCTTCAAATGCATTTTGACTCTCCCTTTCTTTCTTCTCTTTTGATTTAAACCAATTTCTAATAGGCATTCTACCTAATCATCCGAAATAACATTCACAGCCATCAAGATACTGTAGATGTGGTAGCCAAGAGCCGCGAATCCAGCCATTGCTAAAAGCTCATACGCAGCGCGCGGCGTCTTTTTTCCATTGTAGCCGATATAGATCAGTAGAGGGGCAATTAAAAGAACATGGATCAGATTCACCCACAGATATGTAGATGTGCTCAGATACCGGTAAAACCCCTTTACCGAATGGACAAGAAGAACAACAAGGCCAGTAACAAGGGCCACCCAATAGGCCCAGTCGGGCGTAGCGGCGCGCTGGAAAGCCACATAGAAAAAGAAGGGAACAACGACGGCTAAGTGAAAAAGGGAAAGGACCACGTGCTGGTTCATCTAATGGTCGCAAGCAATAAAGAAGCATTCTCTAACGATCCCTCCATCCACCCTTGTCTCAGACTGAAACTCTCGCCGCAGATATAGAGCCCAGGATATTTAGACGGAAAGGGGTGTAGAGCCTCCTTACACGCCGCCTCGGGATCATAGGTTCCAGGAAGCCAATAGCTTACCCCTTCAGGCCACGAATGAGTTTTGAAAACCTCGGGATCAGGAATTTTAATCTCAGGAAACAGGGCCCTCAAATCGCGCATCACCACCTTTTCTAACCCGCCCTCTCCCACAGAATCGAGGATGCCCATGTAGTGCCTCGCAAACTTCGCATCCGTATAGCTGATCATTCCAACCCTATCTCCAACAGGAATGAAGTAGCGGATCGGCGACGTCGTCACAACACGCGTCATACCTCGGAGCCACGGCTCAGAAAAAGATGCGTAAATTCGGAGAAGCGGCTCCATGGCCACTTTATCTAATGCCCCCCATCCTTTGAACACCGTTAACCCTCGTAAAGCATTTGCATGTAAAGCAAGAATGAGCTTTTTACAGTCAAGGCGAACTCCGAGGCGACTCGCACCTTGAGTCCAAGAACCAACCTTGAAGTTCGCCCAGCCGTCGCCGAGGCCGACCAGTTCATGGCGAGAAAGAATCTGCCCACCTCTGCTTTCTATGTCTGTAACCATAGCATCAATCAAGGTCGAAAGACCTTCTTTGCAGATGCAATAACCCTCGTGTGAATTCATCTCTTCAAGAAACTCACGGATCGCCATGTTAGCTCTCATTGTCACCATCTCAGAGTGATACGGAAAACGGTCCATCCATTTTTGCGTCTCGACGGGTCCATGGATTTTCACTAGAAGCTCTTTCAGAGTGTGCTGCCCCAGCTCTGAAGCCGGAAGAGGAGCGAGCGGTTTGATGAGAAGATCAATCGCCGGCTCAAAATGATTCTCTTCATACTCTGAAGACCCTGTTTCTCTAAATTGGAGGCCGCCGCCGATCGGAATCGTATGAAGCCCATATTCTTTGATCAGGCCGAGCAGAATTGTATGTGAGTCCTTAATGCGCCCCGCACCCATTTCCCACTGGAGCCCCTCTTTTTTGAAGGTTGTGGCTCGTCCACCTAGCCTCTTATATTTTTCACAGACTGCCACTTTCATAGTTGGATTGTGTTTGAGAAGTTCTCGAGCACAATACAAACCTGCTATTCCACCACCTACGATTAGAGTATCGTAGGACATCTATTTACTATTATACTTATTATACAACATTCGCGCCTACACCCTGGAGCATCCACTGGTCATCTCCAACATATAAGAGATAGCCGTTGAACCCTCCCCGCAGCGAAAAGCTTGATGTATAATTTTCATTGTCTGGTGCTTTGACTCTTACATTTGTATCTAAGTGAAATGTCATCAAGCTGCCGTATAACAATGACATATTTGCAAGATAAATGATAGGAAAACTATTCCACTTTGCAGTTATCTTTGAGGGTAGTGTGATATTTATGGTAGTTGATCCTCTGTAATATAGTTGATTTTGCGCATCATACTTGGTTATAGTGTAAGTGGATAGGGAACTAAGGTCTTTCTGAGACATATCCTTATTTGAGGCAAATGAACGCAGAACTGATGTCATTTATATTTATGCGTTAGGAAATATCTGGCCAATCCACTCCACTATTTTCAGATTGTCGGATGACTGTAAACTGCTGACCACTTTCATATCCTTGATTGCAATAAAAGAAGGAATAGAGCGTAAGCCACAGAAACCGTGTGTATAGGTGTTCTGATCCACATCGCATTTGAACCAGTAAACGGCCTTATTCGCCCCCATAATCTCGTCATACTTAATGCGCTTACAGGGTCCGCACCAACTGGCCGTAAAATAGACGACAATCTGTGGAGGGATCTTCGCCTCCGTTGGAGCGCGACCGATCAGTTGCTCAAACTGGTCCTGGGAAAGGAGAGGTTCCATTGACGTGATAACTAATAAATAAGGAAGCTTTTTAAGCTTTCTTATTTATTAGTTCTAACGTCGTGACTTTAATTTAACGAAGCTAAAGCTTCGTTAAATTAAATGTCAAACGACTAATAATCCGTCATACCTTATTTTTAAGGAAGCTCTTCGAGCTTCCTTAAAAATAAGTATAGACGGTATCACTAGCGGTGGCGCTTAAAATTAAGGAAGCTCAAAGAGCTTCCTTAATTTTAAGGCCTGCCAACATAAACGTCGTAAGTGCCGGCCAAGGCCGACCCTTAGGGTAGGACATTTTAATTAAGGAAGCTAAAGCTTCCTTAATTAAAAGTCACGACGGTAAATGTCCAATGACATTTCACTTAAAACTATGCTATATATTTAAGTAAGATGAGCCTCGGTGAAATTAATATCTACACGCCCGCGGGACATGCGATTATGACCATTGTCCAGCAGGATCCAGAGATCTACACGATTCTAGATATTGGGAGTTATACAGGTCTTGGCACAACTCTTTGTGTGGTTATGGGAGCTATGGCGAGGCCCATATACAAGCCTGTAAGTGTTCTCTCTCTTGAGACAAATCCTGGGCACTTGGATACAGCGCAAAAAAACTGGGAAACACGCCCTGGAAAAGAGATGGTGCAGTTTTCTAGAGCACGCGTTGCCAAGTCTATGATGACTGATGCAGAGATTCGCGGACATCCTGTCTTCGATCAATGGAAAATCCATTATGATCTGTGGCATACATCAGATATTGCAAATCTTATTGAGGCTCCTCTTATTGAGATAAATTCACCGATAGACATGGTCATTATTGATGGAGGTGAGTATTGTGGGTTTCAAGATTATATGGCAATCAAGGCGTGTAACCCCAAGTATCTTATGCTAGATGATATCAGAACAATGAAAACGGATAAGGTTTTAGATAATGCGCTTCAGAGTGGATATTCTCTCATTTATAGAACAGAGGATCGCAATGGATTTGCCATTTTAAAGCGCTCGACGTGAACGAACTGCTGAAAGTGTAAATCCTGTTGCCGCAATTAAAGTGAGTATACCGAGTGCGAGGAAATCAGTAGAAGGCCCTTGTATCTTTGCACCACCGCTCTGTTTTGTAAGACTTGATAAGCTGGGTATGCTAGGCATTCCAGGTATGCTAGGCATTCCAGGTATACTAGGCATTCCAGGAATGCTAGGCATTCCAGGCATACTAGTTAAGCTTGATGCCCCTGCTACAGCAGCAAGGCCACCAACTCCAGCTGCCGCCGCTGAACTTCCAGCCTTGAATAAACCGTAGGCTGCTAGTGCTAAGAGACCTGCTGTAGCAGTTAAAAGAATGGGGGCTAAAATCTTTGCTGTATCACTAATAGGGGATTTTTGCTTTTCTAAAACATAGTGATCAATCAGATACAAAGTTCCTGCCACAGAGGCAAAAAGAAGATTCAGAAATGCCTCACCTACAGGTCCAAGGTCTTTGGCATCAGCGGCCATCTTTTCTTTTCCTACAGCCCCTCCTCCGTAAAAGGGAAAATCAAGCCCCATATCAGAAATTTTATCTGCGTCCAAACTTTGTAGAATATCATAGACATACCAAGATCCAAAGGTTAGAAGATTAACAAAAAATTTTGCAAAGGCTGTTTGTTGCGATCCGAGTAAATAATGGTCAATTCCTACCATTCCAGTTACAGGAAAAATGGCAATAAGACGGTATAGCCAGACCGGAATCTTAAGTGTAAGACTTGGTGCTGGTGTTAGACCTGGTATTGCTGGCATCCCTGGCACTGCTGTTGGTATTTTTGTTGCTGCGGCGCCTAATAGTGCCTGCATTCCCTATAACGTCGTAACTTTATTTTAAAAATAGACATACTTATTCCTAGGATTTTCAGCCGTGCAAGGATATTCATCCACATCAACAACTGGAAACCCAAAATTGTAAAGCGGTATTGCATTCCAGACCATAAATCCGTGAGAGATCTTGGGAAAGAGATTCTTAATATACTCCTTTTGATACTCTAAACAAATCTCGCTAAAGCAGTAATTGCTGATCAGAAAAGCATTCTGTAAGGGAACTTCTGCGCCGAAGTTGGTAGATGGATAGAACTTTACATTGAGTCCTGGCGTAACCTTTTCCAGATACTTCTTCTGTAAATTAATAATATTCGGTAGATCAATGATTGTATACGTGAAGTTTGTATCCAGATATCTAGGTGCAAAAAAGTGGATGGCTAGGCAAAGACCTCCATATCCACCTCCAAGTTCAATAATATCTGGATTCTTCAAACCATGATTATAAATGTGACTCAAAATAAGATGCGCCTGTAAAATGTATCTGAGATTTGTGGGAGATACAGTCCCAAAGGAATATGTGCCTGTGCGAGGTCCGCCTAGTGAATCATTCAGCTCACAGAACTCCTTAATATCCTTTTCACTTAAATGTGTTACTCGTAGAATCACATCTAAGTATTGCTGACCCTGATCAGGCGTTACGTGCTCTAACATATAGACAAAGTCCCTGTGCGCCTTGAAGAAACTTAGATCATTAAGTTCACAGATTTGTCCAACAAAGTTGGAATATTGATCATATGAAGATGTCATTGACGTGATAACTTATTTATAAAGAAGCTTTTAAGCTTCTTTATAAATAAATTCTATCACTACCGTCGTGACTTTAAATTAAGGAAGCTTTAGCTTCCTTAATTTAAATGTCCTACGACGTTTATGGTGGCAGGCCTCACAATTAAGGAAGCTCTCTGAGCTTCCTTAATTTTGAGCGCCA
>Ga0114960_10000059_pt1 | contig 84167 bp, 96 predicted proteins | sample C_130625_MF_Meta_FD_92637 | JGI IMG/M metagenome (GOLD analysis project Ga0114960, IMG submission 92637) | Freshwater microbial communities from Lake Croche, Canada to study carbon cycling - C_130625_MF_MetaG | ecosystem: Environmental > Aquatic > Freshwater > Lake | place: Lake Croche, Canada...
AGTCACGACGTTATTCTAAAGGAAAGATTTCATCCTCCCAAACCATCTCCAAATGAGCCCACCTTTCCATGCCAAACAGTTTCTGAACAGCGGCCATGCGCCTCTCTAGAGGGCCTCCTTGCAATTTCCGCGATTCAAACTTCCAATGCCATTCAAAACTCAGACATTCAATCTTGTCCCGGAAACCAACTACGTGACACATTCGTCTCCAAACGGGTCCTCGGCTTGTTGTTCTCTTTGCTCCACCAGAAATTTCCCCATTATGTTGTCTAAGCCTACGGTCCACATTCACTGTGGCGCCTACATAGGTCTGGTAGGGAGGATCAATGGTCCGAAGAAGATAAGAGGACCAGGTGGCCATCTCTCTTTTTAATAGATATATACCTATAGATGGTATTGTTATCTTTTTAAGAAAGCAGGGCTTTCTTAAAAAGATACATACCTATAGATGGACTCTGGCCCTAAACCCCTCCCCAATATTTCCGAATTCAAAGAACTTGGACACATTCCGTATTTTCTAGCCGCCACTCTTCTCGTTGAGGTTGTTCTTATTTTCCTTACCCGCTATTTCCCCGAAAAAGTGGGTGGAGACTCCCTAAACGAGTGGTATGATCAATTTGGCCTCGAAGCTGTGATTGCAGATATATTTATTATCGTGATCGGATTGCTACTTTCACAGTATGTATATACTGCATATGTTGCCCCTACTTACGGCTGGAACCCTCTTCTCTTCGTAGCTGTTCTTGTCGGTATCCAGCTGATTCATGATCTCATCTTCTATTATGGAGTTATCAAGCCCATACCGCAGGGACTTAATAATATGATGGATCTTTTTAAGAAATATGCGGCTGAACATGGCAGCTTGATCTTGCTTGGAGATGCAGCTCTTGTAATCGGTTCCGCAGGTGCCACCTTTGCGCTCGAGTCAATACCCCCGTTTGCCGCGGCTGCTATGGCCGTCTTATCAATGTATACGCTTCCTTACATCTTAAATACAAAGGCGCAGGTGCTTGTATCTGTTCCTTCAAAGGAGAAGAAAGAGGAGGTGAAAAAGGAGGAGCCGCCAGCCAGGCAGGCTACGCCCTGGGATATGCTGAAGCCGCAGGTGCAGAGCCACAACCCTGTTCAAGCGGAAAGAAAGAGCCAGTGGCTTTCTGAACAGAGTGGAAGTCATGATCAGGTATTCAGCCCGTATTCACTCCTTTAAAGTCGTTGCCAGTAAAATTGAGGGATCAGATGAAATTAAAAGACATCATGCTGGGAAAGGTCTCCTCTTCTCTTGGCCTATATAGTTTTATAACTGCTCTAGGCGTTGGCCTGATCGCGTGGACAACCACCCATATCTATGTTTGTTTCTGTGCACCCCAAGGTCTCTGGGGATTTATTCAGAGCCTTGTCGTCATGGATAGCACATTCTGTCAGATACTCATGGCAGTTATTCACCACTCGCAGAGCCTTTATGGTGCGATGATGATAGCGTTTCTCTTCTCTATCATTGGCGCAATTGGAAAGGGTGTTTCTCTTCTTACAGGGGAGCCTGAAGCTGCGGTGCCGACTGTGATTCAGTCGCGGGGGATTCGTAAGATTCAATAATTACCGTTTTCGGATACAGATCCATATCATTTACCAGGGCTTGAAAGAGTGAGGCACCTCCCTCCTTTTTTACATATTCATTGAAGGCGCGTGTATCTTTTGGAAGACAGGCACCTGCCGGTCCTCTGAGCCCCTCGGAGCATTTCAGATAAGCCGTATCAATGGAAAGGGATTCGAGCATTGCGCCATAGTCTACTCCCTTCTTTTTACAGAGTTCATAGAATCCATTTGCAAAAAGTATTTTATTTGTATTGTATACATTCTGAAAATACTTTGCCATTTCTGCGGCCGTTGGTTCTAGGCGCTTGCACACAGGGTGTAGCCTAGACATTATTTCAAAGACTTCATCATCCACTGTGCCAACTATGCAAAAGGGACTCGCCTTGAAATCTTGATAGGCGCTTCTCTCTTTGAGAAATTCAGGTGAAAAGCAGATTCGCGGATTGTTGTATTTCTTTATAAGGCCAATTGTCGTTTCAGGAATGACTGTGCTTTTAATACAGATGATCCCTTTGTATTTATATGTATGCAGTTGCTCCATGACCGTATTTACAATGGAAAGATCACATTCGCCACTCGGCCCAGAATTGGTCGGAACCGCGATAAAGACAATCTCTGTGTCCAAGATATCTGCGAACTGTGAACCTGGAATTTTCGGATCATAAAAGATGGTTTCGTGCTTTTCAGAAAAGACATCGCGCATTGCGCTTCCAACGACGCCTAGGCCTATGAAGCCAATCTTCATACTGTTAATAACCAAGGTATATCTGCAAGATCATAGAACGCAACCTTTGAAGTGGAGTTGTCTGTGCTATAGGAAACGATGGCCTGCTCAGACTCGATGATCAGCCCGTAGGAGAACTCGCGTGTCTTTTCAAAAAGGAACGGCGCAGATAATTTTACCAACTTCATCTTGGAATCAAAGACAACAAAGAAATGTTTGTAACTCTTATTTTCATTGGAATGAACTGTGAACCAATACTGATCCTTGTATTTGGCGGCACAGGAGGATCCTCGTATACCTTCAAAGGGGCTCGGCATTTCCCTTTTCTCAATAAGAACTAAGTGTTTTTTTGCATAATCTATCTTGCAAAGTGTAAGAGGAAACCATTCGTAGACGACCCGCAGCTCGCCATCCTGTTCGTAGAAGGCCCAGTTTTTCTCTATCAGTTTTTCCTTTCCAAAGGTGACTCGTATTTTATTCATTGAGAAGTTTCCATTGAAAACATCTGAGACAAGTGTAAATTTACTCCAGCGCCTATGGACGCCAATGTAATAGAGTTTATCTTGAAATTGGAATAGCCTCATATCTTCGTATCCATGGGGTCCATTTATGGTAAATACATAAGATAGAATATCGGTTTTTTTAATAGTAAAGGCATTGTCCAGTTCCATCAGTTGATTTACCGATTTATCAAAGTCGCCATTATTGCAGCGATTCAACATAAGAAAACCATCTCCTTTTCGGATAATACATGGAGTGCTGGATCTGAATGGATAGCCAAAATAGGAGAATTTGTTGGAAAGATCTATTGTCTTTTTTGCGGGGAGCATCCTTAACGTGATAACTAATAAATAAGGAAGCTCTTAAGCTTCCTTATTTATTAGTTCTATCACTAAATTAGTCGTAGGACATTTATTTTAAGGAAGCTAAAGCTTCCTTAAAATAAACTCACGACGTTACTGATTCTTTCTCTTATTTTGATATTTAATTAGTAGTTTATTAAACTCAATATCTTTTTCACATTTATTCCAGCACACTGCTAGCTCTTTGACATCCTTATCAAACCCCTCTACTATACCGTGCACACTTTCATACACTTTAATAAACTCATTGGGCTTATTATTTTCAAGATATTCAAAGAGTTCTTTTCTTGGGATACGTTGTCTTTCATTTTTGTTTGTTAATACTATACTATTAGCATCTGATCTTAATGCAGTTTTAATTATAGATAAACAATCACTTTCTCTCAATGATGGATTAAGAAGTTTTTCCATTTTTTCTATAAATAAGATAGACCTCTGATCTTTCTTACATAGTTGAATATATTCTACTATTTTTTTATTCTTATACAATTCAAGAATCTTTCTAGGGCGAATATAACTACCCTTCTCTTCTGTTGCTGAACCATCTTTTATTTCATTTGTAAAGCTGTGTAAATAAATCTTACAAATATGATTTAAGAAATCATCTCTTTCTAAATCACTTTTCATAAAATTACATGTAGAGCAAGAAGGAACAACATTATTAATTATATAACCTCTTTCTGAATCAATGCGATCTATACCAATAACCTTTAGTTCATCATATTCATCACAATAATGACAGTGTGAATTTACAAGTGTATTAAACTGTTCTAAATTTAAATCAAAGAATAGATTCTTTCTAGTTGCGCTTCTTATATATTCATCAAAATGGGTGATAATATTTGCCTTTTTTTCTTTATTATAATCTCTTTCTGCTCGTTCTCTTTTCTCTTCTGTTTCTCTGAGTTTAACATAACACTCTTTACATCTCTTTACTATATCATTACGAAATCCTTCGGTTATCTCGATCATTATTTTACCACATCCCAAACACATATCAGGTGTAAGTTGACGCATTTGGTATTCTTTTTGATCGGCACTCCTTATTTTTTCAAGGCACTCTTCACATTTTAGTTTCTCATCTTTAGTTTCATTTTTGCAACTTCTCTTTCCATCATCACATATACGTATTCCCTCTTCAGCAGCTCTTTCCAATAATATATTTCTTTCACTATGCTTCCCACAATATTTCCCAGATGATGCAATCTTATCACACTGTTTACCCTTATTGTCATGTTGCTGAATAATAGCAATACATATAGTTGCTTTCTTCTTTTTCTCTTCTTTCTTTTCTATACAGGCAGCACAATATATTTCTACAGATCCTTCATCTAATAGTGATAAACAACGATGGGTTGAACACTTCTTCTTGTTATCATTCTTAGCAATAGTAAGAAGAGCTTGTTTCTGATGTTTACCACAAAATCCATTTTCTGAGATAGGCCTCCAACAGCGCTGTCCCTTTTTCTCTCCCTGCTCCATAAGAGCATTACAAGTTTCCATATTTCTTTTCTTACTAGAAAGGGAATATGTTTTTTTCAATTTTAATCTACTCCGTTTCGCCGGGAAATTACTAATTGTAATATCCAAGTTACTAATTGGAATACGCAAGGCCTCCCATTCCGCTCATCACGCGGAGAACGTTGTAGTTCGTCGCATAGATGTAGACCGTTGAGGACGTCGTCGTGCCAACCGCGTTGTTTGAGACCACCAGCAGGAGCGTGGTGTTATCAATGCGCGATAAGTTGCACGTGCCTGAGGGCTGGTGCTGCTCCGGCTGTAAAGCGAAGGAGTAGACGTTGATGCCGACGGCAGGGATGTTGGTGTGGTGCTGGTAGGGCTGGACCTCGTTGAAGTAGCGGCCCTCGCGCACCTGGAACCGATCGTGGCCGTTGAGCTGGAGCAGGGCCGTGATGCACGGGTTCTTGCCCGCCATGCCCTCGAAGCGCGTGACGGAGTAGCCAGACTCCAGCACGGACCGGTCCCACCAGTCGCTGAAGTTGAACGGCTGGGCACCCTTCCACGGGTTAGTGACTGTCTCGTCGCAGCTGACGAAGGAGTCGCGCTGCACAACCCACACGAGCTCCTTGCACGGGTGGTTGAAGTTGAGCTTCAGCTTGTTGGAGCTGGACGTGATGGACTCGCCGCCCGTGAACTGGAGCGTCTCGATCAGGTACTCGTGGGAGACCTGGGCGAACTTGCGGCGCTCATCCGTGTCGAGGTAGATGTAGTCGACGTAGAGGGAGGCGGCCGTGAGGTTCGCGTTGTTGACGCGCGTGCGAACGGCGTGGGAGTCGCCACTCACCTGCGGCGTGATGTCCCAGCAGAGGTTGCGGATCTCGTTGAACTCGAGGTTGATGCGAACCTCGTGATACTGGAGCGCGATCAGCGGGAGCGCCAGGCCAGGGTTGCGGTTGAACCAGAACTGAAGCGGGATGTAGAGCGTGTAGTCAGGCGCGCAGTTGAGCACCTCAGGGGAGGCGTTCGGCTCGCCGCCCGCGCAGTCATCGTCGCAGCCCTCACCGCCCTGCACGAGGAGGTTCGTCAGCTGCGGCACGTTGCCCACCATCTTGGCGTAGCCGGCCTGCTTGCCAGCCTCCTGCGTGAGCTCATTCCAGATGTGGAGCCACTGGCCATAGTGCTTATCGATGCGCTGGCCGCCGATCTCGAGCTCGACGGACTTGACGAGGTTGTGACCAACCCAGTTGAGCCAGCGGAACTGCGCGCCAGAGCCGTCGCTGGCCTGGAGAGACACCTTCGGCAGCGTGGCCTGGAGGTAGATGCGGTGGATCAGATCGCCGTTGCGCTGGATCGTGCACGTAACGCGCTTGCCGAAGCCAGGCGAGCCGTTGAACGGGTTCTCGATGGACTCCATCGCGAAGTTGGTGTGGCGACGGTAGACGACCTTAAAGAAGGTGATCTGCGGGTTGCCCGTGAGGTAAACGTCCTGCGCGCCATAAGCTACAAGTTGCATAAGTCCGCCTCCGGTCATGATGTATATACCTCATGAAAAGAAAAAATTTTGGGAAAGTGCCGGAATGGCGGGAAAAGGAAACTTTTGAACTGCGGTTAAAATTCAAACTTCAGAGGGTAGCCGGGATCACCGGGATCCGTGGAAAGATGAGCGTTTCTAATTTTTTCTGTTTTCCATTGTAAATCCATATTTCATACTTATATCCATTTTGTATCGTAGCTGTAGCCTTTTCCTCAATATTTGCTCTATGTAGCTGTATAGTCCATTCTGATTTTACCTCTATGATCTTATTTTCAGATTTTATATAGAAGTCAGGAAAGTATACATGTTTAGTGTCATCAATATAGTAAATTACCGTTGGAACAAGAGCTCTTCCGATCTTAATATCCTCTTCATCATAGAGCTTTACAAGCTCATCCAAAGCTAAATTTTCATACCCCTGTATTTTAACAAGATTTCCACTTGGCATCATGTAGTTTTTATAAGCAAATGATGATTTCTCTGATTTAGCCTGGACTTCAACATTCTGATTTGGATGACCTCCATATTTTTCAAGACATGTTTCTTTCCATTTTTTCTGAACCTCTTCTGTTTTTTTTGGATGCATACCATATTTTTTAATATTACTATCATTGATCTTCTTCTTTATTTCTGGAACTTGTCCAGCATTTACAAGGCCATATTTCTCCAAACATGTATTTTCATATTTTTGAGCTTTTCTTCTCAAACTACAGGCCTCGCAATAAGGATATTTATAAAGATTGAGCATCTCAAACTTCTTTTCTGTCTCAGCACCACATGAGCACCGAAATTTAATTCTCATCCGCTGATTATAACTTTCATACGATTCTAATAGAGTTGCATTGCCATCCTTTAGAATTGTATCCAATAATTCCTTTGTATATTTCATACTCCCTTAATGAATAATAACATTATTCAATTTTCACTTCAAAAGAACATGCAGCGCCATTTCCTGCTCATTCAGATCTTTCCAGTAAAATGACTTCACTTTGCTATGATTTAAGAGAAATGCCTCAATATCACCTTTACAGTATTTATTATGAAATAGGTCTTTATAATCGTCAGTGCCCAGTATAATAACTTCCTTCTTTTCATCAGGTTTAATGAAAAAAATGTGGCACGCCTCCTTCTTGCCTACACGAATCATTTCATTAAGAACAAGGCCAAAAGAGGGTTGATGTTCAAATGTGTGTCTTGAAAAGCAGATATCGAAACTACTATCTGCAATGGCTGGCATATGACGAATATCACTTTTTATCATTGAAATATTGCGTTTCGTATTCAGATCGATAAAAAAGTCACAACTGTCAACGCCGACATACTGGATATCTTTATTCAGCTTCATTAAGCTTGAATAGAAGGTTGCGTCTCCGCAACCAACATCAACAACACTTGTGTAAGCGCGGGAAATACAGTGTTGTGCAGAATATTTCTTTGACTCTGCCTCATCATCTCCAACCCACCATTTAAATGTATCATATTGTTTTGCGGCATTCTTATTCCACCAGACTTGCTCTTCCATCTCTTTTTTATTAACCGGTAGTTCTTTATGAAACAACGAACGCACATTATCGTTGCTTAAACAGGAGAATGGTGAAAAGATAGCAACATGTCTACTGAAGATGCATTCTTCAAAATAAGACCAACCAAGAGAAGTAATCCTGAGGCGAGAACTACTCTTGATACTGTGCACCAGGTGCAACTGAATGCCATGTTAGAACGGAATAAGCAGGTGGGCGAACTTGAAGAAGAGGCAAAGACATTAGAAAACACACTTTCTGCATTAGCAGACGATGTTCAATATGAAGTGATTGATCAGCAAATTAAGGCATTGAATAAAGAAATTGAGAAGAGAAAGGGGGGAAATGAGGTCTATGACTATTTTCTAAATACTGGTGAACTTCTATATCAGTATTATGATGTGCAAGAAAGAATTAACAGAGGCGCAGAAGGTATGTCAAGAGTATTTACATATAAGGCCGGTTCTGGAGATGTAATGAGTTCTCTTCAAAGTGCTTCAGGAACAGCAGTGGCCCCGCAACCTCAAGGCGAGACGCTTCGTAGAGATAAACTTCTGGAGATTTATCTTCAAAAAGTGGATCCTGAACACGCGCGCTCAAATACCGAAGTTCTGAATGATCCTTATGGAACATGTGAAGAGTGCGATACTGAGATGATCTTTTCGCAGAATGAGGCCCTTTTCACTTGTCCTAAATGCGGATATCAGGAGTTTGTCTTGATTGATTCAGATAAGCCGAGTTATAAGGACCCGCCGCGTGAAGTGAGCTACTATGCATATAAGCGTATTAACCATTTCAATGAATGGTTGGCCCAGTTTCAGGCAAAGGAGAGCACTGAAATTCCTGCAGTTGTCTATGATGAAATTCTGGAGGAGCTCAAAAAGGAGCGTATTTCTAATTATGGATCTCTGAAACCTACGAAGATCAAGGAGATTCTTCGTAAACTTCATTACAATAAATATTATGAGCACGTTCCTCATATTCTGAACAGGCTCAATGGTGAAACGGCACCTGTGATGTCTCGTGAGATTGAAGAGAAGTTGCGGTATATGTTCAAGGAGATCCAGCCCTCTTTCCAGACTCACTGTCCAAAGGGGCGGAGCAATTTTCTCTCGTATTCGTATGTATTGTATAAGTTTTGCGAGCTTCTGGAGCTCGATGAGTATCTACCTTGTTTTCCTCTTTTGAAGAACCGTGATAAGCTGTATGTGCAGGATAAGATCTGGAAGCTGATTTGTCAGGATCTGGCATGGCAGTATATTCGGTCAATTTAATAACGGTGAGACTTAGACCCGTGCTCATTTTAAATTGCCGTTTAAACATCAATTGCCGTTTAAACATCAATTGCCGTTTAAACATCAATCACCATATAGATTATAAAATGGTTGATGTTTCCAGTGATGGGCGATTTATGAAGACAAGTTTCCTTGAGAAATCAAACTCTAAAGAAAAGATATTTAGAGCAAAAGACTTATTTAATCTACCTGCTAATATTGATTGGTATTGGCATGAAATTACGCTTTTATCTTATGGAGATGATGAATATACACAACTAAAGCAATATACAGATATTGAAGCAGACCCAAATCATTATCCTTATTGGCAAAATAAGAACGGGACTGATATACTGAAAAAATTATATTTTTATTTAGTGACACCGACTTCAGACTATCTTATACAGATATAATCTGCTTTCCACCCTTTCCATCATATATCCAGAGTTCAAAGCAATATCCCTTTTCCTTACATGTTTTTGCTTTCGCCATAGTAATATCATTTTTTTTATTGAATGTCCAAGTAGATTTTACTTCAATAATCCTGTTTTCATGCGGTATAAAGATATCTGGGAAATAGAAGTGTTTCTTTTCTTCCATCATATATTCTACACGAGGAACATCATTGCGATCTGTTTTTAACTGCTCTTCTGTATAACTTTTTACAAGTTCATCAAGAGCAAATGGTTCATATCCTTGAACCTTTTTAATAATACCACTTGGCATTTTATATTCTTTGAACTTCTTTGAATTTCGTTCTGTTTTTGCTTGTATTTCAAGGTTCTGCGCAGGATGTTCTACGCCATATTTTGCAAGAAATGTTTCCTTTCTTTTATCACGAAGTTCTCCTGCTTGAAAGTTATGTTCTACACCATACCTAATCATCATTGTATTCTTTATTTTATCTTGAACTTCTTTATTATTTAGGGAACATTCTGAACCATACCTTTCAAGATTAGTCTTTGCGATTTTATCCCTTACTTCAGCATTTTGTGATGTATTTTCAACACCGTATTTTATAAGATTTGTTTTTTTTGTTTTTTCTCTGACATCTTTATTCTGTGTTGGATTTTCACATCCATATCGTTCAAGATTAGTTTCCTTGATTTTATCTTTTACAGTCTTGTTCTGAAATGCGTGTTCAGTTCCATATTTTGTAATATTAGTTTGTTTTGTTTTTTCTCTTATATCTTTATTTTGATTAGGATTAGAAACACCATATTTTTCTATAAAAGTATTCTTTGCCTTTTCATTTTGTATTTTACTACAGCATACCTTACATAATGCACCACCCCATTTCAATATACTTCTGAAGGATTTAGTATGTTCATTTCCACATATACATATATAGTTAATTGAAGTATCTATTGATAATTTATCATATGTTCCTTTTAGTGTAGCACTATCTTTTGTTAATACTTCGGATAATAATTTGCTATCATAAACTATCATAGGCTTTTTCTTTTGAGGACAAGATATATTACATATAGCACCACCTTTATCAGAAATATTACTGAATTTTTTTTCGCTTTCACAACCACATTTACATATAAACTTAATGATTGTTCCATATCTCAGTTCATTATATTCACCTATTAATATAGCACCATCACGAGATAAACATTCATCAAGAAGAAATTTATCAAATGTTCTCTTTACTCTTGTTGTTTTCTCGGACATGTTGATTGACCCAATCTACTATAACAAGATAGTTTCAATTTTAACCCTACTCCTTGTATATCTTAGGCTTCTTCTTTTTACTATTATATTTTGGAAATTGGTCACCAGTTTCTATTATTCTTATTTTCTTAATAATTCCTCCTTTTTGTTTTCTTGTTAAATTAATCATTTTTTTATTCTTTCTTGTTTTAAACATGTTAGACAACTTCATCTAATATACCGCGATAACTAACAAAATGACAAATCTTCATTATATTTGCATTCTATAGATTATGAAAGTCAGAATCTATAGAATCACGATGACAGTTTTTTGAAGTTAATAATGGACTAAATAACCGTTAACTCTATGGCGGATCTCTTTCTGGAATCTAGACAGAGAACCGAGTTCGTCTTAAGAAGATTCTTATCTTGAAGCAGTTCAATTATAAAGTGATATAATGGCACTTATAGAAAATATAGTATATTATATAATGCAGTATATAGTAAAAATAAATGGAATTTATGATATACTATGCGGATTATGTATTTTACAGTATATAGATATACCTTATCTTGGAACTATTCATTTGAATATGATAAAGAATAATGAAACTAATTTTATTTTTCAAAGATATTATGCCTATTGGATACTTACATATGGTTATATGCGATTAACAAGATCAAATATAAATTTCATAAAAATGTCCTATTTTATTGAAGCGCTCTGTATAGCGAATGAACTCTATTCTACGAATGATATATATACAGAAAAGGCATTGTTTGTAATCACCGTTTCTTTGTTATTTGGAATAATATCATAGATCCGTATGATAGATGAAAAGCCGAAGAGTAAGATGGCATAGACGCCGTTTCAACAAGACGGCCAGAACCATTCGTGGATGAGGAACTCGCCCCACACACGCGCTTACCCTAAGGGTTGGCACTTACCCCTTATGCGCCTAAGCGCGCATGGGGAAGCCGACGAGGTTGGCACCGATACCGAAGCCAGCGCCCTGGCGAGCCGTAACACCGATGGAGGGGGAGACAACGTCGAGGATGGCGAAGACCGCCGCGGCGACAACCGCGAGCGTCAGGATCTCCTCGACCGGCAGGGACTTCTTCGGGACGAAGATGGCCGCGATGGCGACGAACAGACCCTCGATTAAATACTTGATCGCACGGTTAACGATTTCCATAGTGAAGTCCATTTAACTGTATATTTGGTAGGTAGATTTTTTTCCAAATGCGTGCAAGCGCCGCTTGAGGCCGGCCCTTTGGGTAAGTGCCCAACCGAGGCCGACCCTTAGGGTAGCCTAAACAAATAGAATCAACTAATCTTACAGATGGCAACCCCTGAGCGTGAAGACTTCCTAAACGAGGATCCTGAAATCCCTGGGCAGAAGGTTGTTCTCTTAAGCTTCCTTAGCCCGGAGAAGGTGTTGGCGAAGAAGGACCTCTTTTACTTTGAGTCCTTCCTCAAGCAGTTCGAGTTCAATTTCCGTATCCGGAATCTTGAGGAGTTTCTTGTAAAGACAATGGGCACCATTAATAAGAAGCTTGATGATCAGGCCATTGAGTTTGATAAGCAGGATCTGAGCGGCTGCGCTGATCTCTGCCGTTCCAGCAAGCTCCGTGTTGACACGACTATGGAGTCTCTGCAGGAGTTCGTCAGGGGCAACCTTAAGGAGATGAAGGAGACGAAGCTCAAGGACAACTTTGATGACTATGTCTATGCAAACAAGACAAAGCTCGAGGAGGAGTTCTTTGCTCTTAATAATTTCCAGACGAGCGTTCGGGGACTCAAGGTCCGTGGCGTCTATGGTTCCCAGGCTGAGGCGGAGGCGCGCTCTAAGAAGCTGCAGCGTGTTGACCAGATCCACAACATCTTTCTTGGTGAGATCGGCAAGTGGCTGCCATGGGACCCTGCGCCGTCCGATGTGGCGAACCAGGAGTATGCCGAGGAGCAGCTTAATACGCTCATGAAGAAGTATAAGGAGAACGAGGAGGCGCGTGAGGAGTTTATGAAGGAGAACCGGAACAGGCACAAGACGGAGAAGGGAAATGTGACGGTTTCTAATGCAGCTGCTCCTAGCAACGCGGCTTCTGTAGCAGGAAGCAGTTTCAACGCAATGTTTGACGGCCCTGCCGATCTTGCTATGCAGCGCAAGATGGAGGCTGCGCCTAAGCCCGAATAAAACAGGCCCATCCATTCACACGACCCGTTGTTTCTGAATTGACCAGATTCCAATTAGGGTCTTTTACCAATGTAGAATACAATTCCTTATTTTTATAAGAAAGAATATCATCTAAAAAGAGAACTTTCAAATTCTCCTTTGAGATACTTTCCCAATCAAGAGTGGATCCATATTCACCCCCATCAAGAACAAGCACTTCAGGTGCAAAAGGGCAGGGAATTACTGCAGCATTTTTAAATGTGAATCTTTCTTCATCATAATATCTGCAAAAATGATCAGATCTACGAATTTCTGGTGAAAAGGTTGCCGGTTCAGGAAATGTCTTTCCAACAGAAAGTCTTCCATGAATAATCTGAAGCTGCAACTTAGCGGCATGTTCAGCCAGATTTAATTCTGCGCATCTACAGAGATACTTGTTTGATTCGTAGGAAACAAGCTTGGCTGTTGAACAGGCCCCATCGCGAAACCCATCTAAAATACAGAGTGTAGTGCCATTTCCATTCCAGGTTCCGATTTCTAGCCACTTTGTAAATTCACCGTATTTTGCGCAACTATATAAGAGTTGACCCATTTTTCCTTCTCTGTTAATCTGACCGGGTAAACCAAGATAGCTTGAATAATAGATTTCATCCTTTCCAAGAATATAGTAATTTTTAGAGCCTTCTATAAGGGTATAGCCTTCAATATAATGTAAATAGCCTTCACTACTTAGTAAATCAGTGGAAGCAATGGCACGTAGAGTTTCCATCTATATGTCATTGATTAGAGGTTGTTATATTTAAACCGCATTTACCGTCTACCGTCCTGGCTTTAAATTAAGAAAGCTCGAAGAGCTTCCTTAAAAATAAGGTATGACGGATTATTAGTCATTTGACATTTAATTTAACGCTTCATAAGTAACATAAGACTTACACCGCTAAGCAGTAGCAAGCCAAAAATAATACCCCCTAATGTTAAATATGATATTCCAAATGGAAGCCCCGAACTATTATCTACAACACAATTACCTTTATCATCAAAGACTCTTCCTTCTGCACACTTAGACTTAAACCCCTCTACACCCATAGAGGTTAGATTGGTAAAGCCTGAAATACTGTTAGGAAAGAGGTATCTAATAAACGGGATCAGAAGAAGGATTAAACCGAAGGAAGTTAACGCAACAAGGAGAGCATTCTTGCGAACCATTCTATTTATCTATACTTAACGGTGAGACTTAAAATAAGGAAGCTCAGAGAGCTTCCTTATTTTAAGTTTATACAATAATAACGTCACGACGTTATTTGTAAGAATCAGGGTCTGTAACCAGGGGGGCCCGTGCCCCTGGGATTGGGCGCCGAGCGAAACGCCAAATATAGACCAATTATAGCGAAAATTGCAACAATTGCGAATCCTATTATATATCCTAGAGTCGCATTATTTACAGCAAAGCCCTCAACCGCCTGGCAGTCACCCTTTTCATTCTTCTTTGTGCCAGGCGGGCAACTGTTCTGAAATCCTTCTACACCCTCATCGTAGTAGTTGTTCGTCGGGGTAGGGTAGATCTTTTTGCAACTGCCATTTTGGCAGAACTCTCCCTCCTGGCATGCAACGCCATAGCAGCTCATGTCTGTGAACCCCATAACACTGCGAGGAAAGAGGTATTTGACTAGCGGGATAAGAAGGAGAATTACAACGAAGGAAGTTAACGCAATGAGAAGAGTATTCTTGCGGGCCATCTACTATTAACCTCTATTCTTCTTCAGCCTTTGGGAAGCAAATTCCCTTCACACCTGTTTCATCAGGATGGCATTTAGCCGCATCACCGCACGCATTTTCAATCTGAGGATTACAATCCATGTCTACAAATGAGCTCGTTGTAAACATAAAATAGATGGCAATAAGTGCGAGAATAGCACCTATGACATATAAATAAACCATGCTATACCCCTGTAATTTTATTTTTACTAAGGAAGAACCGGGAGATCCGATACCGGTAGTCTAGGCGGCGCCGTTCCTCTGCAATATCCATTTACACAGGATAAGGGGTGGTTGCAAGGGGGTAAATCCACCCCACACTGTGCCTGTTCAGTGCCCTGAAACGGCTCAATATACTTGGAAATGCGGAGCATGCGATCCGCCACTAAAAGGGCAAAGGCAACGGCTGCAATAATTAAAAGTCCATAGATTGAATTGTCCATCTATTAACGTCGTGTCTTTATTTTTTAAATAAATGTCCAAACACTAATAATCCGTCACGACATTATTAAACTTTGCGAACTTGTATGGCCGGTCCCTTTAGTTTGCGAGCAGCACTTGGATCATATTCATTACCCCCCTGTTTCTCACGCATATGAGCGGCAGAATGAGCCCAGAACTCGGGTGCACCAATGCGGAAATCCCCGTGGAATTCGGCCTTATACCAATAAATAATATCCTCTAGTTTGTTGCTCTGGCTTGTATTGTCAAGCACAAGACACTCAAAATTCTGTGTGCATTGATCCATGATCTGGCAGAAAAACTCAAAGGAGGGAAAGGCAGATCCGTAATTGTCAAAGATGCGCTTACGATTACTCAAGTAAGGTTCTCTTAAAATAAAGACATAGTCAACGTTCGTGCGCAGAGCTGGCTGGATACCCAGTGGGTATTGCATAGTAATCAAGAAGAACACCTTGAGCCAGCGGCCGTTCATGAAAAGGTAGCGAATATTCTTGTCGTGTGTCCAGCTGTCATCATACATACAGTCATCTAAAATCATGAGAGAACGAGGATCATATCGCGACTTCATCTGACCTGCCGCCTGTTCTTCCATTATTTTCGCCATAATCATTTTTTGCCGTTTCACGAAGTTGGACAAAATCAAAGGATTATACTCGCCGTGAATGAAAAGAGGTGGAATCATCTTTGAATAGAAAGAGTTTGATTCCTCCGTTCCTGAAATTACAGTTCCAAGAGGCATATCCTGGTGATTATAGAGCAGATCACGAACAAGTGTTGATTTACCTGTGCGTCTGCGACCTATGAAAACACATACGGCATCCTGCTGAATTTTCTTCATATCAAACTTTTTCAGACTAACATCCATTGCGGAGGTCATTGCTAATATACTGACTAACTAATTTTTATTATGCGCTTTTACTTGCCGCAATGATTCTTGATGAGAAAAAGATGGATAAACTCCGGGGGATGCAACTCCCTGCGCCGCGATTCCTTTTAGATCCGCTGTCTGAAGATTTACAAAACGTAAAGGGCTACAAGAATCTTCAGACTTTCTTCCCAGCCATGACGAAAGTGTTCAAAATCAATAAGTTTCAGTCCGATCAGGCTCGCCTGGATACGCCCTGGCAGATTTTGTCTGTTGATTGTTCTGGAAACCAGGGATTTTGTCACGTGATTCTGAAGGAGGGTGATGTAATAACAAGAAAACCGGCCTATCTGAAAGTGACCCATCTTCTGGATCCTGTTCGCTGGATGAAGGGGGGGTATAGTTTACCCAAGGAGTCAGGCCTCCCTTGGCATTCAAAGACCTGGACCGCCGCCTGGCACAAGATTCAGGACCCCTGGAATCAGGCCTATGTTGAAGTGATGGCAACCTACGCCCTTTCCAAGCTGCGCATTCAGGGTGTATCTCCCCATTTTAATTACTTTTATGGCTCTTTCTGTGCAAAGGCCGATATGTATCGTTACAATATTAATGATGACTTCTCCAGTTTTCGGAATACACGCTGGTTCTGGAAGGGTTCAGATAGAGGCCTCTATACTCTGACTGTTCTCAAAAATGGATCGGCAGAGGATGTGCCCGAGGAGGTAAAGAATGATCTCTTAACAAAGCCTGAATATGATGAGAATGAAGATGACGATAAAAGCTCTCTCGATTCAATTGACTATAAAGAAGGAGATGAAGAGGGCAGCCTCCACTCAGCCTCTCTAGAAAGCATGAGCTTCGCTGAAGAAGATGAAGAAGACGAAGAAGAGGAGGATGAGCAGTATGCTGTATATGCCAGTATACCTAACTTTCCTGTTATGCTTATCTTTACTGAGCCCAATGAAGACACGATGGATTCTCTCTTAAACCCAGATAAGCATAGCGTGAAGCCTGGATCACCTGAGTGGGAGATCATGTGGTCAGCGTGGATCTTCCAGGTGATCGCGGCCGAATGTGTAATGCAAAAAGTGTTTGGAATGACACATAATGATCTTCACACAAACAACATTGTCTGGAGCAAGACGGATCTAGAATATTTGTATTACAAGGATGCGGCTGGTGTTCACTGGAAGGTGCCGACTTATGGAAAGATCTTCAGGCTGATTGATTTCGGTCGGAGTATCTTTTCTATTAATAATACCATGCTGGTGAGCGATGACTTCCGCGCTGGAAACGATGCTGACGGTCAGTATTCATTTCCTCCTCTTCACCCTAAGCCGCGCGAGATTGTTCCGCCGAACCCATCGTTTGACTTGTCTCGTCTTTCCGTGAGTCTATTTGAGAGTCTATTCCCCGTGAAGCCCGAGGATAGTGAGAGTAGGGCCATTTTATCCGAGGAGGAGGGGCTTATCGTGCGCGAGTCCGTCTCTTCTCTATATAATGTCCTGTGGTCGTGGATGGTGGATGATGATGATCGAAATATTCTTGTGACGGCAGATGGAGATGAGCGTTTCCCCGATTTTGATCTGTATAAGCATATCGCGGCAAAGGTTCACAATGCGGTGCCTTCTGCTCAGGTATACAAGGCGCCCTTTTCGCAGTTCCAGACAAAGGAGGCTGTGGAAAAGGCGTATTCATTGTTTATATAAATAACGTCGTGACTGTTGCCATATACGTCGTAGGACATTTTAGTTAAGCAAGCTAAAGCTTCCTTAACTAAAAGTCACGACGTTAAAACCTCGGAAGTCCAACTTGGATTTCCATCTCGTTTGCAACCTCTGCTCCACCACTCATGATAGATTCCATACCTGTCTTCACAGAGGTGACTGACGGCAGTAGAGAAGTTAGGAACTGCATAGAGTCGGGTAGCAGCTGAAGAATCATTAAGACGAGCACACAGCCAATGATAAAGTCGCGCATAAGCGACTTTACTGTCGGCTTCGTCTTCTCCACAAAGTAGGTGCTCGCGGCACCTACACTCGCAATCGCTACGCCGCCGAGGGCAATTCCAGCCGCCATCGTTGAGGAGGGGGTTGACATGTTCTGGGGCTCAGGAGGAAAAAAACAGGAGGTTGTTTCCCGCTTCGAGAAATCAGAGTTCCTCATAATCATGTTCGTTTGAGAGTCCCTCGGGTGCATCACCTGTGAATTGCAACATCTCATCTGAAGGCTCGTAATTATCAATCGTATCCACCTCCTCTAGATTATTTCTCTCGGGATCATCAGGGTGAAAGACAGAATTTATGTTTGTGAATCGGACACTCGGCTCCGTATCAACAACGATTGTTTGCTGTGCTTGCTGCTCTGCAGGAGCAGCAGCAGGAGCAGGAGCAGGAGCAGGAGCAGGAGTAGGAGCAGGTGCAGGAGCAATAACTACAGGTTCGGCAGCGGGTGTTGGTGTAGGTTCAGGAGCGGGTGCTGGTGCAGGGGTGGGTGCAGGTTCAAGGGCAGCACCTGATACGTCAATTACAGGGGCTGAACCTGATACATCAACTACAGGCTCTGGTGCGGGAACAGGAGTAGGGACCGTTACAGCCTCTGCTGCGACAGCGGCAGCAGCCGGGGCCTCCACCTCATCCTCTCCATCGTCATGGAGATACTCGCGCAGAATGTTCTTTACAGGCAACATACTGCGAATAGACTGTAGGACTGCCTCGTTCAGAAGTCCTTCTACCGTATTCAGGTTCTTCTGGCGATCAATTGGCGTCCCCGTAGGTGTAAAAAGATAGACATTTGACCAGAGAATTCGGCCTGAATCAGACATCGTGCGATGGAGAAAGTGATCCAGCTTCGGAATCGTGATCTGAAGCTTCTTATTCTGCTTTGAACTTAGACGAATGGCAGAAAGAACCTTTGTGTGCGCAATAAAGACAGCCGTCAAAAGCTCCTCCAGATAATCACACTTTGTAAGTGTAAGAATACGGCCTGTTTCGCGCTGAACCTTGTCTGCATTCCAGTCGGGGATTTCTTTGAGCAGATTCTGGAAACTCCAGAGCAGTTTCTTAGGATCTGCATCTTTTGTCTTTGCATCTTCAACAAGTTCTAAGAAATACTCTTGAAGGGCTGGCACAATGAACTGGGAGAGCTGTCGTGTATACTCTCCCTTGGCCTCCGCATACACGCCGATATTTTCATTCATATCCATTTCTCCTTTTAGACTCGTTCCTTTTGTGAGTCCTTTTCACGCGCATGTAAGAAAACAGCCAGTTGCGCCCAAGGAGAGGAACCACTTCCTACCGCCGCAAGACAACGTTGAAGAAGAGGATTTGTCCAGCCCTCGGCATTTGTGTAGGCCTCAAAGACTGAAAATGGATCCACGCCCTCTCTGCGGAGTCTGGGAATATCGTGGGCAGCGATTGCAGTAGCAACCTGGGGCTTCAAAAGACAAAGTCTCTTGGCTAATTCAGTATTCTTCACTTTTCTAAACGATTCCTTGGACTTCATATTCACAACAGTGCATCGGCTCAAAATAGGGGGTGAAAGTTTCCAAGGTTCACGCACTTCCAGAACACAGGTAATATTCGGTGAAGCCGTCTCCAGAATACGGCGTAGAAATGCCTGTGCTTCCTGTGTCAGATCATCTGCTCCTTCCAGCCATACATACATGGGCTCTCTGGCCCTCACCTGTTGGTGAAGAATCTCACGGCCTTCTCTCAGAGATCGGTCAATCCGAGTGTTCCAGCGGAACAGTTTGGCCTTTTGTAGCTTTGCTTGTGTGCGAATCCATTCGGTTTTGCCTGTTCCAGGCTCTCCACATACAAGTATAGCGCTTTTCACCATTTCTTTTCTTTAGCAAGACAACCTTAGACCTTCTTGCTCTTCTTTGGAGCAGGAGGTACTATAACATTAGGCCCCTTTCTCTTTGGGGTCCTAGTTCTATTATTGCGCCTGCGACTCATCTTTCTTGGTGCATTGGGAGTAGTAATTATACGATGTGCTCTGGTGGGAGTTACTTGTTTTAGAGGTAGATCATTTAGCCTTTTATTTGTTAGATGAGGTGATGTGTAAGTATTTCCTTGCCCATGTTCCATAACATTTTCTAGCAAAGCACTTGTATTAACCTCTTTAATATTTTTAAGATTCCTATTCGTTAATGTATTATTAAGGCTAGGCCCGCCACCAGAATATCCTCTCTTCATTGTATTTCCTTTGAACATACCATTGAGTCCGTATCCAATACGACCCATATATAACTGATTGCGAGTCAGGCCTCTCGCATTCATTGTCAACTTGACAAGGGGCGCATTGCGCTTGCGCCTCTGAGTTGTGCGGTTCTGAGTTTTACGGCTCTGAGTCATTCTATATAAGCGTAGTATATCTTCCCGCAATATAGTTCACTCGTGTATAGCCCATCTCTCTTAGCTTTTCCGTGGCTGCACGAGCCCTCTGTCCAGAGTTGCAATAGGCCAGAATACGCGCATTCTTCTCAGGAATCTGAAGAGGGGCCTGAACGGCTAAATCTGCAGTCTGAATATGGAGAGAACCGGGATAGAAGCCAAGTGTATTACGCTCGAGGTCCGTGCGCACATCCAGAATTACATCATATTCCTTCTTTTGAATCTTGGCCCTTGCATCCTCTGAATTCACGCGGTAGGGCGAATCCATCGCATACTTATACATTGCCACTAAGACAATGCATATCAGGGCAACAGTGGCTGATCCTACTAGAAAAGCAATTGTTGGTCTCTTAGTTACTGCCATCTACATACCCCTTAACATTTCCTGCAGAAGATTCTCATCGTGGATCGCATTTTGCATCAAGCTCTGCTGAAGAGGATTGCGCTCAACCGCCGCCACTACATCGCGCGTGTTGCGCTCCATGCTGATATCCAGATTCAGAGGAACACGATACTTCACCTGACCCAGATCACCGACGCCTGACGGTATGCTGTTTACGCGATTTACCGTATTGGATCTATCATTAATGCTATCAGCATCCAGTTTCTTGTAGGTCACACCATTCTTCTCTCCAGTGAAGACGGCCACATTTCCGTTTCCAGCAATCGGCTTGCGTCCCTTAGCCACCTGTTCCCTATTCGGGTTCGTGCGCATGTTATACGCAGCGTCGTGGCTGGTGAAATCCTTATTCGCAGAAACACCGGGTCCAAAGTGCTCAGACTTGGCGCTGATCTGCGCCTTCTGCGTTGGCCTGGCGATATCGTCGGGGTCATATACCTTGAGTCTGGTCGGTCCATCTGCCGGTGACGCAACACCATAAAATCCCCAATTAATTGTGGTCTCCTTAACTGTCGTGCGCGCAACATCATTAGGGTCCCAGACAGTGACAGCCGGTGCACCACCCGCGTAGCCAACAGGGGTTCCTGTCTGTCGCATATTTCCACTTGTCTCCTCTCTCCTCGTCGGCCTACTGGGATCATCATAGTGAACCGTTACGTTGCCTGTATCAGCCGGCACTAAGTTCAGGCCCATGACGCGCTCACCCGTGGCTGAGCGCTCGTTCGGCCGGATCTCAATGCTTGAACGACCATAGTCAGCTTCGGGCGCATCCACGTCGTTCGTGTAATAGGAAGTTCCGTCTGCGTTACGATAGCCAGCGCCGCCATACTGCTGCGCCATCGGTGTGCGGTAAGAACCAGTCACATAGGATTCGCCGAACTCCGTGGAGGCCCCTGCAGGGATATACTCAACAGACGTCTCAGGGCGTGACTGGTGCTTGAGAACCTGAACAGGGCGCGCCGTCTCCTTCTGCGCATCGGAGGCAAAGGCACCAATGTAGCGCTCACCAGACTCGTCAATGAAGAAGGTATCAGGCTTGTATTTACGAACTTCACCGGCTGACTCAGATGCAGAGCCAACGAAGTGCGCACCAGGCACGACGGGCTTATTATACGTTAGCTTCGGCTTATCGGCTGTGCGCAGATCATCTGTGCGGCGAATATTCTTCATCATGGTCTCATTCACCTCGAACTGCTGGAAACCGCCCTTGCCTGTTGAGCCAAACTTCTCTTCAACACCAGCGGCCACGCGCACAGGCTCAAACGGCTTCTCACCTGCCCTGCTTCTAGGAATGTCAATGTGATCCTTGATATAGTCAGCACTCGGTTCAAGACCGAACGGGTTGCCATACGGCTTATTGGCGGTGTCAAACATTGTCTCAACCTCCCTCTTCGCGATCACAGTGGTTCCCGCTCCTGTGTAGGAGTCAAGGATTCCCGTGTTTGTCTGGGCACCCACATTTTGACGCACTTGTCCACCGAAGAAGGGAGTCATGTTGTTATGAGTAAATTCCTTGGCAGAGACTTTCTGACCCGTTAGAGGGCTTGTGACGAAGTCTCCGCTCACATAGGCGGAATTCTCTTCAACACCAGCAACATTCATTTTGACCTGTGCTGTGGCGGTGTCAATCGGCTGGGGCTGCGGGGCGGATCCATAATCTTGCATGGAATCCTTGGAGGGCGCCGTCGGATTCAGCCGTCCATATGAAAACGCAGTTCCCTGAGGACCGGGATTCACTTCGCTGGGATAACCTGGCGCATACATCAGATCAAGACTCTGCTGTGCTCCTCTTCCAGGGCCAGAAGCAAGCTTATTTTGAAAAGGTTCCTTCTTTTTAACAGAAATAGGCGCAGCCACCTCTTCTGTTGTTGTAGGAGTGCTTAACTTGGTAATTGCATATCCAAGACCAAGGAGTCCTGCTACTGCTAGAGCTTCCATACTAACCTACCGTGATGTGCTAATTTCGCGCAGTGAAAACTGCGCGAAATTAGAAGATTTCCAGTGGTGAAAACTGCGCGAAATTAGAAGATTTCCAGTGGTGAAAACTGCGCGAAATTAGAAGATTTCCAAGGACAAAGCCCGTCTTTAATTATACCCATTCGGTAACCCTATACAATCACCGTGAGTTCTGTATTTAATCCTGTCATTATCTCGGGAAGGAATGAAAAAGTCGAACGGTGTCTCAAAGGTGAGCTGAGGATTGTGCGGCAGAACTTCGAAGCGGTTCCAGCCTGAATCGCGAAGAGTGCAAGGAGGATTCGTCAGACGATTGAAATTCTGAGGAAAGCTCTCATCAGGCGCAGGGCGAAGAGGAACCTTGTTCATCGCGTTCGTGCTCGGCTGATAGGACTGGCTATTTCCACGAACTCTAGAGCCCAGACGATTAATATTTTTCAGATCGGATTCAACATCCGTCTTCCACTGCCCCTCTTTCCAGCTCGCCCCGCTGAATTGAATGCGCGTGGTGGCATCCACAGGAAAGGAGGCGGGGCAATTGATACCGGGAGCATTTACGTAATATTGCATTGAATAGCCTGATATTCTCATATCATCGGCCATGCGAAAGTCATCCATGCGTAAGTGTGTTAGGGCTTGTTGTTTTGCTGCGGGTTGACCTGTAGACATCTAATTACCTAGTTTTTTTGTTTTGCGACCTTTCTTTGTAGAGTGACACTTTAAACTATAGGCCCAAAAAGGTGTCAGCTTTTTATTTGAAGAGGCAGCATTCGGCCTTCTAATTACATTCGCAAGAGACTCACGAGTAAGTCTCTTGTGAATCTTTCTAGTCTTTCTTCTTAACATCCTATTCCCCTCTTAGAACTTTTCAGGGTTCTGGCATGCCTCCTTTCTAAAAGGCTCAGGCGCGAGAGTAGCGGGATAGGCCCACATCTGATAGGTGGGTTGGTGAACCGGCTCTACATTAATCTTAAGAGGCGTCGTGTATTTGGCATTCTTTCTCTCAATCATGCCCTGCTTGACATAAAGGGGCTGGTGCTGTCTGTCATTTCCTCTTGTTGTGGGGCGAGTAATACCCTGTAGGTCGGACTCCAGATCTACACGACTACCTTGAATGCCGGATACTTCGTTTCCACCTACAAGACCGAGAATGTGACGAGCGGCACGAACATGCTGATATGCATAGGCGGCCTGATCATAGCTCTGAGGATTCTCTGCATCCATTCCCGTTTTCATAGCCGGCTTTTCAAAGGCCTCCTGGTAGGATGACATTCTGACTTAACGGTGAGACTTAAAAATAAGGAAGCTCGAAGAGCTTCCTTATTTTTAAGATCCATCACCAAATTAGTCGTGGGACATTTAATTTAAGGAAGCTAAAGCTTCCTTAAATTAAATGTCCCACGACGTTACCTCAGGATTTTTAAAACCATGTGGTAAGTGCTTAGCAATTCACATCGCGGATGTAGGAACGGCTGGGAATTCCACCGCGAACCCATCCAGGCGCCGCCACCTCTGTAACGAGGTTCTTGGGATCCTGGATGTTATTCTTCACTGACGCAATAAGCGGCGTGAAGACACCATCAAACTGCATTTCGGTGACCGTGCCGCACTCCTTGCCCGTGCGAACCATCTCGCTGTGGAGAAGAAGGCTCTCCACATCAGGATTGCCGCGGCCACCACCCATGAACGGGACGGTGAGGAACGGGCGCGCCTGGGGACGGATATTGCACCGATTGTTCTTAAATTCGGGCTGGTTACGAAGAACTGAATCAGCATCAATGGCCTGGTTGTTGAATCCAAATCCCTCGCGAGGGTAAACAACCAGATTGTTCACGGCCAGAGGATTCACCTCGCGCGCATCGGGAACAAGGTTCGTGGTATAATATTTGCCATTCTGGATTGACTGCTGGTAATACTGGCTGATGCCGCAGTTGTCATCCTTTGTGTGAGTTGAGCGATTTATCTCAAAGGCTGCCATCTCTGTTATCCGGTATATATCTTTTTTTCTACATATAAGATAAATGAAGGAGTCCCTTGCTAAAAAGTTTTGCCGTTGCGTAAAAGCAGTGGCAAAGACTTTAAAAAATAAGAAAAATGAAGGGATAGCCATTGCGATCTGCACAAAGTCTGTTCTTCAGACACGCAAAAGGACTCTCAAGAAGTTTTCTTGTAAAAAGAAGATGGTGCTCAAAACTCAGGCTCTCAGCGCTCAACATTGAGCCAAGGCATCTTACCTCCATCGGTTCCGGGAAGACAGGCCTCGCGACCTCCCTCCTTACACGTCTTTCCAGGAATCTTATAGAGCCAGTTCTGGTAACTCTCCTGGTCATTCGGGATGGTCGTGCTCGGCATCGTGATGAACTGGCGCTGGCTCTGTGATCGGCCGAAGACATCCGTAGGGTCGCTGGTGAATTCAACGCGGAAAAAGTCGTCCAGTGTCTGTCTGTGTTCCTCTGTGCTAGCGGCAGGAGGGCGTGTCGGGTTATACTTGATCTCATTGATGAGGACATTCATGAATGGGTTCTTTGGTGTCGGAAAGGTGACATGTTCAGCTTCCTCTTCAATCGGCATAGGAACAATCGGACTCGCTTGAAATGCCTCTTTCTTGGGGGGGAGAGGTGCCATGATTGCAGGTATACCAATTCCGAAAAACAGCACAATAAAAAAGGTTGTGATCATGGGAACATCAAACATCTTTACCAGGATTCCAGTAAGAATCAGGGCAAAGATAGAATTTAAGACAAAGACATTCACGAATTCACTTACGCAAAGTCCGTGTTGTCTTGTTGTCCAGGAGCCATTCAATGTGTTTGCAAATACTTGAATGTCCTCCCAAAAGTATGGGTCGCATAATGTAGTTGACATCCTCTATCTTACCGTCTATACTTATTTTTAAGGAAGTTCGGAGAGCTTCATTAATTAAAAGTCACGACGCTAAGAACTCATTTTTGTCTTTCGTGTTCCAATTAGACGTCCAAAGAATCCCATTTTAGCCCTTTCGTTTCTTTCTCTATTATAGTTGCGTAGATCTCTACCAGATCTATTCATAGTTTTACTATTGAACATTTTCTCAGTTCTATTCTTTCTATTTTCATTATTTGCCTTTGCAAGATTTGTTCCATATGCAGTGTTTGTAGAAAATTTATTAATATGATTTAGATTATTTACCTGCAGTTTATGTTTAAGAACACTCAAATATAATTCTCTATTACTATTTTCATTTTCATTTGTCTTTTTAAATAAAGATTTAGGAGTAAATCTTTTTCTATCTTCAATTTCTGGGAATTCTAACCAGTTTGGACGTGTTTCATCTGTTCTAATATTAATCTGTTCAAGTAATGCATCTACATAACTAGATATTGTAGCACCTAGTGTTGTTTCAAGATCAATTGAATCTCTGAACTTCCTACTAAGTATAATTTCGCGCGCAACTTCAAATTCAATAAGAAAAGTGTCAATCAGTTTAATCATCTCTTGTTTGTTTTTATAGTTATAGTGTCTTGTTACTGCCTTGAAAAGTGCTCTATATCCAGCAATAATACCATGTGTTAATGTACCATGTGCCATCTCAGAGATTGTGCTGACACTGATAGAGCCTGTAAATCCAAGTATCTGACCAACTTGATATGGTCCGAATTGAGGCATTAATTTCTTCAGAGATGATTTAACCAATGTGGCCATTGATGTATAATGTGAATTTGATGGTCCTGAACTCCACAGTGAATAGGCAGCTCTACTTACTCCAGAAAATCTGCCTCCTGCTTGAAGAGGAAATCTAAGATTTATATCTGCAATAATTGTTTTAATATCTTCTTGTGAAGGAGGACCACCTATTTCATCTGCTTTTGCTATTACCTTTGAAGTAAATTCATCAAAGGCTGCTTGATCATTTCTGTCTTTTAACATATTAGCAAGATAATCACCTGATCCACCTGAGCCATACCGTGCAGATAGAAACTGTGTTCCAACTGTAGAAAGATATTCATCTGTCTTTGCAGTAATTTCTATTTGATTAAAAAGTTGTTCTGCATAGTCGGGGTCGGCTAGCCAGCTCGTCCCTGCTGCAAAAGTTGCCGCGGGCAAGATATATCCTAGTGATCTTACAACTGCTTCAAATGTTGTTAACCGACTCCATGAGCGCTCTATTGCTTCTTCTCTGCGACCGAGAAATCCTCTTACTTTAACAATAAGATCACCACTCAGAATTAAACGTAAAATAATTAAAGAAGTAACAATTGCCTCTTGTTCTTCTTTGCTTGTTCTCTTATTTTCAAGGGTCTCAACCGCTTCTACAAAATCAAATCCGGGCTTACCTTTGCTAAAAAGCCAGCGATAAAGATCTCTTGTGGGTTTTGTCTGAAACTCTCTTGCGGCCTCAATTACGTCTTTAGAAACGTTGGCCTCTTTATGACCCTCAACGGGTCGGTCGCGCCTATAATACTTAGCTGTGCCATTTACAACACCTGACTTGCGTGCCATGGCAGGTGTTAGAAAATTACGTAATTTATTTTTCCAGGTTTTTTCTGGCATTCTATATAGTATTTACTTTAAAACGCGGGGGCAAGTGCTGTTAGCCACTTACTAAATAGTCCACTCTTCTTTCTTGTTGTATTCAAATAGTTAGAATTCTTATTGGCTAGTATCTTTTTGTACAATTTATTCTTATTCTTAAATGTATTACCTGGGGCACTTCCTCTTAATTTGTTTAAACTATTCATTACACGTTTAACAGCTTTCTCCTTTTTCTTTTCCTGTTTGTCACCTTCAAGAAGCCCACTCTTTAAGATTAATAAGTCACTTTTATTCCAATGACCTAAATATTTCGCTAAGTCTTTCTTCTCTAAATTAGTTAGCGTTTTATTTTTATTATTTATGGCGGCGAGCCTTGTATCACGTATAATATCCTCTGCCTCATTTGAATTTATCTTACCAGAAATCAAGTTTTTGTATATGTGCTCAGCCTCTGATTCTGATAAAAATTTATTAAGTTTACGTCCTGTTTTAGTAAGATATCTATTGACTTTAACTTCTTGTAATTCCCTATTTAAAGCTGCTGACTCTTCATCAAAATTAAACTTTTTTGATTGCGAGTTATTGCTAGGCATCTACTATTTACTTCTTTTTTCTCTGCTCCAGCTTCTTGCGGAGTCTGGCCCTCGCTGTGGCCAGACGCCCTTCACCATCGCGACCCGCTGACCGCGCCGCCTCAGGCTCCTCGAACGAAAAGGACTTGCGGAAACCGTCCAGCATCTCCACAAAGGCCGGGTTCGCCTGGAACTCCTTCATGAGCTCCTCCGCCTCGCTTGCGAGATCCTGCGGCTTCAGCTCGCCTGACTGGATCTTGTTCTGAAGTTTCTTTGCAACCTTCATCATGACCCCCTTGAGGTTCTCAGGATTCTGCGTCGACGCGGACATAAGAATCTCAAACGCGCGTGTCGGATCCGTCTCACACGCCTTGATATCCTCTGCAGACATACCAAAGTCCTCAGGCTTGAACTCGCGAACCATGTCCTCTGCCAGCTTAGCCAGCTTGCCCTTCAGAAACTTCTCGGGGAGAGGGGGGAGAGCGGATCCCTGCGACCCAAACATGTTCATGAACTTGTCTGAGAGGTCCTTGAACTCCCCACGGTCCATGCGACCACGGAGACCCTTCATGATCTCATCCACCCACTCCTGGGAAACTGTCTGGGCACCACTGGCGTCGAGGGAGAGACAGACTGTGATATCAAGGAGGCGGAGATAGTCAAGGATAGCCTTCTTTGATGTGGCAGAAAGAGCCTCCCAAACAGCCTCCTTGATGAGAACATTAGGGAGCACACAACCGGGGTTAGCGGTTGCACTGCGCGCCTTTTTCTTGAGAACCTCGGCCATATACATTCTCACCCTCTCGGCAGGGCTGAGGTCCTTGGCAACTTGGATATCCGTTGAATACTCGGGACACGCTCCCATGAGATCATCGCAGAACTCGGTATACTTCTTATCGAAGGTGTCCATCTATCTCTCCCGTATGAGTTCTTGCCCGTATTTATACGACATCAAAGATCCTTCGCCTTCTCACAGAGGGCACAAAGAACCTTCAAATACTTCCAGATGGATGCGCGGTTCGCATCACTCATCGTTGTCCAGTGCTTCTGAAACATCACAAGGGCGATTGACATCTCATTGAACTGCGTGGAAATCTTCCGATTTGCATACTCAATCACGACGACCTCGTCCTCGCGTCCAATCGCCTCGTGCATAGGCTGATAGACATGGTCATAAAAGAGCTCAAGTATCATCTTTGGATTGATCTTCTTAAGACCCTGGATTGCCTCTAGAGCCATTTTAATGTCGCGTTCTTCAGGATATGTCTCAGACAGGTCCTCAAAAAAGCGTATGAGTTGTGTGTTAAATGCGCCTAGAAATGACATACTTCTAGAGTATACTTATCGTAATCCCTTTAAAACGCCTGACGCTAGCGCCTAAGCGGCTAGCTAATTGTTGGTGCCTAAGCAAACCAACTAAAGGCTAGCGCCTAAGCGGCTAGCTAATTGTTGGTGCCTAAGCAAACCAACTAAAGGCTAGCCTATTGTCTCGCCGCCGTCTTTGGAACACCATCATCCCGTGAGCGTTGATAGGCCTCCATTTGTTTATCAAAAAGCTCTTCTTTCTTTGATCTGGATCTGCCTGTCTGACTTGCCTGCACTGTTGCACCGGGAAATTCCTGACTGCTGCGGTCACCCACACTTGCGGCACCATTTAGAAGTGAAAAGGCACCTGTAATCAACAACCCTCCATCTCCAGCCGTTGATGTATCGGAGTCATTGAAACTGTAGCCAAATGACTTGTTAAAGCTAGTATTTTCAAACATGCTCCATGCAGCCGGGTCACCTCCGGCCCCAGGCCCCGGAGATGACTTCTTCTCCGTGGTATTCACTGCCTCCTTCATCTTTTTCTCATAAAGCCAGTTCATCACATCTGCTCCAGCACGAGGCTCAGGCTCACCTGAGATAACAATAGTGGGAACTGTCTTGAGCCAATCGGGAAGCTTCGGCCTCGTAGGGGAAGGATCTGCGCAGACGAAACGGAAATCCCCTTTCCACGGTGTCTGTGCGAGTTCTTGAAGAAAGGCCTTTGACCATTTGCAGCGATTGCTGTAAAAGCAAATATGAATAGGCTGCCTCTGGCTCATTACAACTTCTTGAGAAGCAAAGCGTTACAACTCCTCCGCAAAATTGAGTGTTTAACTCAGATGGAACAGCCTCAAAGCGCCATGTCCAAAGTAAGCCGTTCAAAGATTCGTGTTGTTGCACCTGCTGCTGCGCTTTCCAATGAGGGTCCCTTCAAGAATATGCGGACAACTGGAAACACCCTGCAGTTCACCTTGACACCCACTCATGTCTCCTACGCGAATACTGTGCGCCGTGCTGTTCTCACTCTCGTAGAGACGGTTGCTTTTAACTCTGATATTCAAGAGTTAACAGGTCTCACCAGCGATGTTGTCATCACAAAGAACAGCACACCAATGAGCAATGAGATGCTCGCCCACCGTATTGGCCTTCTTCCTATTCACGTAAGCAATCCTCTTCTCTGGAAGCCGGAGGAGTATCGCTTTGAGATCAAGGCTGTCAATGATAGCACAACATCAATGGATATTACTGCCGATAACATCGATGTATACAAGCTTGGATCACCGGATGAGGAGCCCCAGAAGGTTCCGTCAAGGAAGTTCTTCCACCCTCATCCTGTGAGCGGAAGCACGTGTCTGCTGACTGTTCTCAAGGGCCGCCTCAGTTCAGAGAAGCCTGAGGAGCTCGAGTGTGTCATGAAGGCGACGGTTGGAAATGGAAAGCAGAATGCTCGATTCATCCCTGTGAGCCAGTGCTCCTACCGCTATACTCCCGATCCCGATGAAGATAAGAGGAATCAGGTCTTCATGAACTGGCTCACGAATAACAAGAAGGTGAGCAGTGTGGACCTTGAGGCGGACCAGGCGAGAAAGGGTGAACTCCAGAGGGAGTTTGCCACGATGGAGGCAGCCCGCTGCTACCTAGAAGAAAATGGCGAGCCCTACAGTTTCGACTTCACGGTGGAAACGGTAGGTGTTCTTACACCTGTCTATATTCTGGCGCGGGCCCTCAGTCTGATACAGGCCAAGTGCATTCGGTATGCCTCTATTAATGTTGGCGACCTACCCGAGACCCTCAAGGTTGTCCCGGCCGATTCACAGCTCCAGGGTTTTGACTTTATCTTTGACCAGGAGGACCACACTCTTGGCAACCTGTTCCAGACGTGGATTGAGCAGAATCTGATGGACTCGGGTGAGATCAGCTTTGCGGGTTACAAGGTTCCTCATCCTCTGCGTGATCAGATGGTTCTACGGATTGGTGTTGAAAAGGATGGTCAGCAGGTGACGGCGCGCGCCGCGGTTGCGCAAGCGGCGAAGGGGTGTGCGGACATGTTTGGATCGTGGCGCGCATCACTTGAGCCGTTCCTTGCGAAGTAAGGACAACCTGGCTCAGCCGTTCCTTGCGAAGTAAATCTTAGAATAAAATAGATGCCGAATCACAATTGGTCAACTGGATTTACAGATAGCGTTGATTTTTACAATCATTATCTGGAAAAAATTCATGCAGAAAAGTTTGGTAATGTGATTGTAGACTCGGCGGAGCCGGCTGAGAGTCGTTCTCTCATGGTAATTGATATGCAGAATGATTTTATTCTGAATCCTGTTTCTCCAACTAAACCTGGTCGTTTTTCAGTCTCCGACGGTGAAACCATGGCTCAGCCCCTCGCCAACTTTATTAGAACAAACGCCCAAAAATTTACTAAGATCGTCTTTTCAAGAGATACTCATACAAGTGATCACTGCTCTTTTTTTACGAAGGGCGGCCCCTTTCCTCCCCACTGTATTGCGAACCACGATGGTGCTGCACTTCATGAATCCATGAAGCCCTTTTCCACTCTCCCTAATGCTGATGTAATCTTCAAGGGTTGCGATCATGGAACGGATTCATTTAGCGCTGTAAATTATATTAAGAATGGCAATACAAATAAATATGCAAATGGGCGCCAGTTAGCCTGCAAGCACGAAGGTGATACTAGTTGGCTCTCAAAGACGGGATCTTGGTATCTCAACGATAAGAGCAAGAACTTTGCTGATATGCCTTTTGTTGCTCCGATTGCCGACTGCGGCAATGTTGAAAAGAATCCCCTTCTACCTGCCGACTGTTCCACGGCGACATCTGAGGCGATTGCAGCTCAGTTAGGTAAGAAGTTCAAAATCGAGGATTTACTCGAAGAGGGACAGACAAGTGGCTCGCACAATGTGTTTGTTGTTGGCCTCGCTGGCGATTGGTGCGTGAAGGACACAGCCATGAATATTATGAAATATGTAAAGAGAAATGGGGGTAAACTAAATGGTGTAACTGTTCGCGTATATGTGATACAGCCTTTTGTTCGGTTCCCTATGCTCCCTATTCAGCTGAATCGCGTAACGGCTGAGCAGTATTTGGATACCAGTAATGAAAAGGATGTCAATCAGTATTTATTCACATTAATACCCAAGTTACACCTATTAACGCAGGGTGAAGTTTCTGGAGTTCAAGACATTGTCAGGACTATTATGGAAACAGGACAGAACCCTCCCCCCATCTATGTCTCCTACCTAACGGGTGCTCTTCCGATCTTAGAGGACTATCAAAAAACGGGAGTTAAAATTGTAAGAAACATCCCCTCCTTTACAATGGGAGGTAGACGGAGAAAGACGCGCAGATCATCAAAGAAGTCTAAGAAACAACGCACGAGAAAGCATCACTGAAGAAGCATTTTCTGCTCCCAAAGAGGCAGGGCGTTGACCAGGTCAACCACATCCTTCATTACAATGCTGCGCTTCTGAGGGCGGAGATCGGCCAAGTAGTGCGCATGCAACTTGAAGACAATTGTCTTCGCAGGCTGGGGAATATCGGCCAGAACCTTCTCATGTGACTTGTGAACCGAGACATACGCATCATAGACAGCCTTGGTGGCGAAACGCAGCTTCTGCTCTAAACTCCAGAAGATCTCCTTCTCCTCGGAAAAGTGAGTGAGATACTCTGTGATCTTGTGAGCGGCACGAAGACGGAGGAAACGATCCACTGCTAGCGCATCATTTCCGCGTAGGCCCTGAAGATACGTAAAGGTCGTATTCTTGAGGCGCCAGCGATTTCCCTTGTCGTCCTTGAAAACGAGTCCCTGCCACCTCCATCCCTTTTCCATTGACTTTGTCTGAATGAGATCCCAGATCTCCTTTTCGCTGCTAAAAGTCATCCGATCTACAAAGACCTTCTGTGCATGGCAATGGGTAAAGAAGACATTTCCACTAGCATCCACCTTTCCATTCTCAACTGGAATAAGATGCGGATTTGTGAACTTCGTAACAATCTGGTGCTCAGGATGCTGGAGAACAAGGCTCTGGAAAGTGCTAGGGAAGTCTGCACTCGGCTTCTCGACATAATCAAAGAGTTCCTTCGGCACAAGCGCATCCGTAAACAGCTCCTTGAACGTCCTCTTGCTATAGAAAGTTCCACCTGCATCATACTGAGAACGAGAAGCCAAATGATACTTCGGCTCGTTATTCTCATCAAGAGTTCCAATTACATTGATCATTACGCCCTCCACAAACTCCTCTACTGTGAGAGTGGTGTCAATAGGAGGAGGGCCCTCAGTGGCCTTTGGCGGTGAAACGCAAACAGGCCTGTTCTTCACCGTGTCCCATACAACTGAACGGAACCACTGTGAACCATCGAACTTGGAGAAGTCAGTTACTCCACGTGTATAACGAATGATAGCGAAGTTTGTGCTTACGCAGTCCCGGATGGTAAACTTACCACCCTCTTCTGATGTAAGAAAGGACTTCAGAGACTCCCACGAATCATAGCGATTAGTGAGAGAAATAAAGGGGGTCATTGTATACTATGTATGAATACCCTATCCGTCAATTTTTCCAAATAGAAACTCAGTGTTAGAATAGGGGATATGTCTGAGGAGAACAAAGAAGATAAGAACAAGCAGCCTGCTGAAGCGCCTAATGCAGTTGCTGAAGCGCCTAATGCAGTTGCTGAAGCGCCTAATGCAGTTGCTGAAGCGCCAGAAGAAGAACAAGGTATTGATCTAGGCGACAGAATATATATAGTCGGCGGAGTCCTTGATAGTCTTCGTGGCAAGATTTACTATCTAGATGAAAATCTTATGGGAATTTTACCCGATGGTGTTCTTCATCGCATTGAACGAATCCCCATTGTAGATGGAGATTTTGACGAGAAGCTTGGAATCACAAATGTGTATGTTCTGAAAAAACGTGTCAGTCCCGCCTTCGTCGTCCAGTCCGATTTCCAAGAGGGCTATCTTGCCGAAACGGTGAAGCCGAGTGGAGAGATGGGAATCACTTACAAGATTACCTCAATCAATGAAACCGAAGATAGTGCCGTTTTCGTGGATAACACGGGTGCTGAAAAGAAGATCACCTTTGATTTCACTGGAATTCCCCAAGATGAGGAGTTCGTCGTTATTCGCGTGAGAGAACCAGTGGAGGAAATCCCTGATCAGGCACCCGATGCCCCGAAGACAGTTGAAGAGGAAGAGGGCCTCGAAATCCTTGATTCTCTTGAAGTCCCCGAATTTACAGAGATTCGAGAAATCTATGCCACCCAGCGTTTCTATCCCGATGTTGTCCAGCGCAATGATATGATCCAGGATCTTCTTTCAGGACTAACGGTAAAACAGCAGAAGAATCCCCAGAAACAGTCTGAGATTCGTAAGCTGGTGGAACTCATGATTCATCTTCGTAACCAGGTTACGAAATATAACAAGTCAGGAGAGCCGTCTGGATTAACAGCAACCTACTATTCCACTCTCGCCCAGCTTCTTGAAAAGGGTATTGTGCCTCTTTCCAGACGTGTAGCACCTGTCAAGCGCGTTCTGTATCTGGATCACTCGGCGGAGGGAATTAGAAAGATGAGACGTAAGGAGCAAAGTGGTGATCCGGTGACGACGGGATATGACACACTCGATGTGCAGTATCTTCAGGATATCATAAAGGAGTCAAATGAGTATTATGAGGGACAGATAGGCGGTATTCAGTCCCAGCAACTCAATCCTGATATTCTTCCTAACTGGTATCTCAGCTGGGAGGGATATTTTTCCAGATACATGAAGTCCTGGACAGCAGGATCAAATGAATTAAGTAAGACATTTGGCGTGGATGCAGAGTTTTTCCGCGGCACTATTCCTGATGCCGAGGTGAAGCTGGGAGATGGTCTTTGGACTACAGAGAATGAAAAGGTGCCTGTAGGCATTGAAGCGATAAAGGACATTCACTACAGTCTTCTACGAGGCCTCGGCTCCCGTATGGGCAGACTCAGAGAAAAGGATGCGCCGCGTGTGATTGAGTCCGCGGAGTCCACGCCTATTGATAACTACATCCTCTTTCCTCTTCGTTATGACAGAGATCTTGGAGCTATTCGTTCAGGCAAACTAGCAGTCGATATGGATAAGGGAATGGGAAAGCCACGCTCTATGTTCCAGATTCTGAAGGAGCAGCCTGTCACGGAGGTGCCTGCAGCTGGCGCTATTATTAGTCTGAATTCTGGATCTCTAGGAAATATCACAATCGAGGACTGGCTACGCGGCCAGCCCCTTCAGACACGCGGATTTGCAGATGTCATGAATCTTCTCTCTTCCTTTGGCCTTAATACGAAGGAACTCAGTCTGGATCAAATGGAGGTGGTGATTGAGAAACTCGATTCATATAGAGCTTTAGTAAGAGCTTCTATTCAGAAAAACAATGAAGATGCCAAGGCGGCCCTAGAAGCCATTTCCCTAGAGAACAATCCTCTTCTAAATCCTGATACAGTGACGGAAAGAATAGCCCAACTTATGACGGAGCCCTGGTTTCAGAAGGCCATTTCCATTTTTCAAGCGCGCTTTCCCACCTACAGAGAAAATGACATTGCTCTCTTCGCGTATTTATTCAGCCAGCAATACGATTTCACCCTGGCCGCTTTATCAGGTGCACCCATTACTCTACAGCGGGAGATTCGCAGAAAGAGTCGTGGTGATTTCTTGGAGCGGCTACACCAGGCGACGAAGCTGCTTGAGAAGAAGCAGGATGTGGGTGAAGTGCCGCGGCCGAATCCTTGCCCCCACGTTCCATCTTTAACGGCCATTCGCAAGATCAAGGATGCGAATCTTCGCATGAGAGCGCTTGTCCAGTTTCTCACAAAATTCAGAGGTGAGATGAAAGATAATTGGCTCCACTGTATTGTCTGTAGTCAGCATGCTCTTTGTAATCATGAACTTCTTCTGATCCAGGAGTATTTGCGACCAAAAGAAAAGGATGTTCTCCACAAGGAACTTCTTCTGGCGTTCAGTGGAGGCCAATTCCAGGGGCGCTATATCTGCAAGAATTGTGGCCAACCTATCTCAGATATTGATTATGACACAAGCCTCGAGTTTGACGATGAGGGGCGGCCGATGATGGGTCGCGCTCAACTTGTAGACAAGGACGCCATTTTACAGGATGAGATTGAGCAGTTTCTCGGACCTGCCATTGTAAAAGAAGAACTCGTCTTTTCCACGGAGCTTCAGATAATGATCTACAAGGTCACAAAGCAGCTCTCGTCCCGTGTTGGTATTCAGTTAACGGAGGCCGGTTTCAGAAAGATTGCTGCGCGGGTTGAGGCCGATCTTCTGAAGCAGCCGAATCGCGAGGAGTATGCCAGATATCAGAAAGCGAGTAAGGCAAAAGGCCTTGCCACTCTCGACTATGATGTTCTGAGAAATCGCGTTTTAGTTCTCTCTCTTGGCGCCTATTTACTTATTGAGGTTCAGACAGCAATTCCTAATTATATGATTCGCTACAAGCTTCCTGGTTGCAGAGCCACCTTTTCGGGATATCCCATGACGACAAAGGATCAGACAGGAGGAGTTGAGTATGTGGCCTGCGGAATTGCGAGCATTAATGAGTCGACCTCTCCGTGGAATTTAACAGGATTTCAGAAGGAGCGGGTTGAAGAGAAGAGGCGCGTGGCCATTGCCAAGTTTCTCATGTCAACTCTTGAATCGGCAATCAAGGGTTCAGAGGTTCAGCAGGAAATCACTTTGAAAAAAGAGGCAATGGAGAAGGTGCAGGAAATCCAGACAGAGGAAGAGGGGCTGGTGGAAAAGATGCCTGCGGGGTTTGCGCCTCCGCAGAAGATGGAGGGTGGACCTCCAGTGATTGCGGAGGCTGCGGGAGATAGAGAGAGAGCGCGTGCATGGATTCTCTTGGCCAATCAGGTGGCAAAAGAGAATGCCAGTATTCAGGTGTCAAATCCTTATAGCGAAGTCACGTGCTGCTATCATCCTATCAGTTCACCAAGCGAATTCTGGGACAAGGCGACACTGCCGGCTCTTGTCCAACACAGACATAGACTGGGCCCGAAGGGAAGTCATCTGGCTGTCCCGTTCAAGGAGCGGAAGCAGGACCCTCTTCGTGTCGTTGCGTCGGATTCCATCTTGTATCGCGTGTTCCTCCAGGTATGTTTTGAAGGCCCGCGCAAGGGTCTACCGCATGAGCCTGGCTATGACAATCTCTGTCTGAACTGCGGATTCCAATTTCCTAATGCGGCACCCACACCTGAAGAAGGAAAGGTGGCTCTGGATTCGCAGAACATTGATACATCAAGAGATCGCTTCCAGGAACTTCTGGATGAATCGCATAATCGCTATAGTGTTGAGAAGAAACTGCCGGCTCCCCCTCTTTCAGGTATTGCTCTTCTTGAAAAGGTGATGGCGATTAGGCCGACCCCGTTTGATGGCCTGCAACCCACTCTTGCGGCTGCAATAGAAGCTCTCAAGAAAATGCCGGCAGACAGGGTAGCAGATGAGATTGACATTGCCACGGCGTATGGACCTCTCTCTAATCTCACGGAGGAGTTCAAGCAGGTTCTTGCTCTTCGTCTTGGACAGGATAATGCGCGCACGATCGAGTCTTTGGTGACTCAGAATCCTACCGCGTTAGTGCAGAGTCTACAGACCTATTTTCTCATTCCTTTCCAGCGTCTGAATACAGGATTTCACATCGAGTCTCTGCGAGTTCAGAAATCATATGATCTTGGAAAGGGGACGGTAGATGATCTCCACGAGCTCCTGTCAAATCATTTTGGATCTCTGGGCGAGATGAAGATAAAATACAAGGGTGTTTCAAGGGCGAAAATTCAGATGCTGCGGAAACGGTTGGCGGCGACCATTCCTGTTCTTCAGACGGAGCTGCGCACTCCTCTTGTTCCTGGAGGCAAGATTGGACTCCCTTATCTCATACAGGCAATGGTTCTGGGCATGTTTGCAGAGTGCGCCGATCCGAACAATGCAGCATTGAGAGAAGTGGATGGAGAGGAGGAGACGCTTGATATTCAGACACAGGGTGCGATGCAGATTCTTGCCATTTGCTTGGGGCGATTCAAGGCGGAGGGTCTGAATTTTACGGAAGAAGAGATAAAGTCAAAGATTGCCAGACGTGATGAGGTAGAGAAGATGCGCATTATCAGTCGGTTTGACAAGATGTCGCCTGAGCAAAAGGCGGTGGAGCTCACTAATAAGCGCCTGGGCCTCGGTGTCTGGGCTGTGGGCGGCACAAGCATGATCACTGCCTACAATCCTGAACAGTATGAGAGGGAGAGAATAGAGAGGGCAGAGATGAGGGCGGTTGTGCCGGCCGATGAGGTGGGGCGTGAAGAGGGGTATGGGAATGAGCAGACGGCGGCGGATGATTATTAACCGATAATAAAAATGAAATCTGTTCCTTACAATAATTAGTATGAAAACTAATAGTATGGAGAAGAGAGTAAAACTATTCTATGAATTACATAACAACAAGTGGTTTCATATAATGAATTGGTCACTTGCTGTTATCTTAGCTGATAAACAGCAGAAACGTATGATAACAAAATATGGCTCTTGCTTCTACTTTTAAAAAAAATTGATCCTGCCACCCTTAAAGGAACAGTATGGAATTTACCCCAGCCTTTTTCGACGAATCCTCTGCTGCGTGGATGAAAAACAAGGTAAAGCGTGGATACGTGCTTTATTATATTTGTGCTGCAGATACAACCTCTGGCTCTACCTGTAAACGTAAAGTTGACGGTGCGCATCCGTGTAAGCAGCATTCAGATGTCATCTCTCCTCTCAGAGAAGAAGCCACAGGACAGCGTCGTAGCAGCCGTCATAGAAAAGTTCCAGCAACGCTCTGATATCGGTATTAAGAAGTATGGGACCACTCTGGATCGTGAGGACCTCGGTCTTCAGGATTGGATCCAGCATGTTCAAGAAGAACTAATGGACGCGATTCTTTATCTTGAGAAACTAAAGAAAATAACGGCCGATAAACAGAATGAGGGTGCTACTCTTTAGTGCTATCCTCTATTTAACAGGTGTAGCTGCCCTTCTTTTTTTCAAGCCGGCCTACATGTTTAATGAAGATGGAACTTGGAAGGAGTTTGGCCTGGCAAAGTCAGAGAAACTCACACCCTTTCCTGTCTGGCTTTTCTGCATTGTCTGGGCCCTGGTCAGTTATTCCGTTGTAAGAATTTTCTCTCCGACAGAGGTAAGTTCAGAGAAGGTAAAGACTGGTAAAATGAAGCCTGGCTATTATGCTCTCAATAAGGCGAGTGCTGGAGAGGAGATTCCCCGCTATGTTTTTATTGGTGAGGATGCTCCTGAATAGGCTTCTGCCTCAAACAGGCGTCTCCTTAACAGGAGCCTCCTGAATAGGCTCCTGCCTCAAACAGGCGTCTCCTTAACAGGAGCCTCCTGAATAGGCTCCTGCCTCAAACTCCTGTATAACAAGGCCCGAATACACTTGAAGTAGAGATGTTGTCACAGCATTTCCAATAAGAAACAGTCCGAACATCATATTCATATCTCCAAAAAGAGGAATCTGTGTAATTTCAAACGGCATTACACAAATTCCTACAATGAAAATTCCTGCCGCAGGATACCAACACCTCTGAAAAGCCTTCCGAACGTCTAACACCCCACGACTTACGTATAGAATACAGAGGTTACAGAGAAATCCAATCCCTAGACTAATGGCTGGAAGAAGGATAAATGCAATAAGACCAAACATAAAGGTTGTAAGACTGGGAAAGAGAAGTGCAAGTCCGAACCCTACGAGTGTTATAAAAATTGCATGGACTAGGCCGAATACGAGGCGTATAGCATAGTCCAGCTTCTTCATAACTATTCTTGTTGTCTTTTAGAGATGGAAGAACCGTATGACCAAAAGACAAGCGAACAAATCCGGGCCTTCTACAAACAGCATAGTAGACGACCTGCACAATTTAAGATAGGAGATGATGGTTCTTTGAATACCTATAACAAAGAGGGTGTTCTTGAATCAACTATTTCTTTAAAGACATTTAGACCTATTACTACGGAAGAGCGCACGGAAATGGATACACAGAGGCTAACTAAGCTTTCTGCCCTTGATCTTCTTTATGAGCAGGAGCGAAAGAAGTTGCGCGAGGCGTATTTGAATTACAAGGCCACTGGTGAGGTTCTTCCTGTTATTCAAGCGAATCAGAATGTGTTAACAGCCGAGCTCAGACGTGTAGATACTCGTTCAGCCGTCCGTGGTGTTAAGACAATTCCTGTTCCTACTACGAATCAGATCCTATTTGATGAACCGTATGAACAGAGAAAGTTATTCGGTACACACAATTTATTAGGAAAAGACGACATAATTTCAGAGGGAATCTTTGTCCTTGAACGTCGCCCTTTTACAGGGTCACAATTCTATGGACGGTATGAAAAGGCTGGCACACCTCTACCTGCTGTAGTTCCACAAGAGAGTGGTGTAGTAGGCACAGCACTTCTAACGACGGGTGTAACGGCTCGTGTCTTCTTCTCCGCCGAGGACTCTCAGAATGGATATCTCAGCCCTATGTGGCCTGTGGACTTTGTCTACAAGGAGACACGCTACAGTTCCGCATTTCAGGCCTATGAGGCGGAGCGCATGGCCGAGAAGGGACAGAAGGAAGTGCGGGATAAGATCTTGAAGACACGTTCGGCCAGAACAATTGCAGTGCATACGCGAAAGGTGACTGAACCGGCGAAGTCACCGCAAGCTCTCTGGCTTCCTATTCTCACTGCTGTCTACAACCAGCACCCTGAATTAGTAGAGAAACTCGTTTCAACAGGCCAGGACACTCTCGTCTATGCAGATCCTGCTGTAGGCGGGGGTGGTGTGGGTGTTGGATCTGATTCCAAGAAGATTCTGGATCCTGCGAACTGGCGCTCAGACAATGTGGTGGGCAAGGTGCTTGAGGGACTGAGGGCGAGTATGAGAGAGAAGGCGCCGGTCGCTGAGCCGCCTCCGCCTGAAGCGAAGGAGTCTGTGATCACCGTGGAAGAACAGGAGAAGGCGAAGACGGGGGCGATTATACGGGCAGTTACAGGAAAGATTAAGATTCGCAAATGATTATTGCAAAGGATATGGTTTGAGTGTAGCCTCATTCTCATCGCAATTTACCTCTTTACTGGCATATTTGTAGCAGACACCATTTTTATCTTTGTAAACGTTGCCATCTACATTTGTAGGATGAGGATACTTCATGATTTTCACAGGATCAGCCTTGAAGAAGAGGAGGATAGTTCCACATGCAAGGCCTACAAGAAAAGGTATAAGTGTAAAGTGTTTTAACATCTATTCTTAGTTAATGTTTTAAATCAATGTAACAAGCAGATGTTTGAATTCCTACATTCAAAACACTTTAATACAATCTTTAGCTTTATTCTTGGATTTGCTCTAATGGCACTTATACGACCGATATGCCAAGGAAAAGAATGTGAGATTCACAAGGCCCCTTCTGTTGAAGAGATTAATAAATCAACCTATCAACTTGGATCCAAATGTTATCAGTTTCGGAGCACTCCAACTGACTGTCTGAAATCAGGAACAATTGAATCTTTTACGACCACTGTTCCTTTATATTAAGATTAACGCGTTACCTGGTAAAGTAGAAAATCGTCTTCCAGGTGAGAAACTATGAGTTCGGGAACACTGATCAGCGATCTGGACACATCTCCACAACTGGAAGGTGACGGCGACTTGATCAGCAAGATCATGGCCGATATGAACAATGAGCCCCCGGCTCCTGTGCCGCAGGCGAGTGGTGTTATTTCCTCTCCGAACCCGAATTCAGTTGCAAGACACACAATGGACAATGTTCCCGCCACTGCCCACGTGATTGGTCATGATCATCCCACACCCTCCGATTTCCAGGCAGCCATTCAGCCCAAGGGCATGCCCTCTTCCTCTTCATTTGACACTGCTGCTAGCTGGTCGGATGAGGCGCCCCCTGCTCCTCGTCGCGCTCCTAAGAAGAGCTGGTGGAATAAGATTTTTGATGAGATGAAGGTTCCTGTGCTTGTGAGCCTTCTTGTCTTTGTCTTCAGCCTTCCCGTAATCCACATTATCATCGGAACCTATCTTCCTACTCTTCTTAGATCCACGGGAGATCTTACGACACTGGGCCTGCTTCTAAAGTCACTCGTCGCTGGATTAACCTTCTGGATTTTACAGAGGGTGATTGTTCCACTTCTTTCATTATAATTTTAAGATTATATGGTAGAAGGTATCAATGAAGCAAAATATGTTTCTTCCTGTATTAACGGCCCTGGTCGTCTTCTATAATTTTCTGTATCTCCCCATGCAGATCTCAGTATTATCCCTACTGGCCGCATTTGCACTCTATGGGCTCACAAACAATCTTGTTGTCTCTATGATCATTCTGGTTGCAACACCTCTTCTTGTTCTCACTACTCGCCTTTACAAGCAGAATATGGATGGATTCGCCAACGCCGAGCACTCAGCGGCATCCGTCTCTGAGAGAGTGAAGGAGATCAAGAAGGCCTCACATACAGAGGCAAAGGTTCCGAGTGGAACCCTCGAGTCTCCTGAGATTGAGAATTTCCAGAACATCTCTTCAGAGGAAAAGGCCCCTGTTGACACTGGCTCTGCGGTGAGTGTCCCTGCCTATGTAAAGGAGAAGGGGCGCATGCTAGTGATCCCTGAGCAGGCGGTTCCGAAGATGGATTCTGTAGAGAGAGATCCTAAGGCAAATCCGGTTGTAGCGGTCCACGATGCGGATTCTATTCAGACAGCACTCTCATCTGAGTCTGCCCGCCCTCTCCAGGGCGCGGATTCTGTTCCGTCGCAGCAGGTTGGCCCTATGCCTGTTTAATAATGGCCGTTAGTAGATGGTAATGCGAATGAAAAATATATGTCCGCCAGGTGTATTTTGTATTACACCCGGCCTTCTTATTGCTTTTGGCCTTGTGATTGCTGCTATCTTTATCTTTTTTGCGCAGCAACGGCCGCATGGAATACAGGAGAGAACACAAGTGCATGTTCCTACCCCTATCAATGTGAATGTAACGACAGATGGAGATGGAAGATATAGTCAGGCGCCGAGGCCCCAGCGTATCTGGAATTCACCTCCTGATCTTCGCGGTGCTTTGATTCCTCCTGGTGGTGCCATGGTGAATATGCCGACACGTGGCCTGCCCGAGAGTTATCAGTCAATGGGTCTTCTGAAAACGGAAGATGGACAGATGCTTCCTCTCTATGGAAGACGCACGGCAGCAAGATCAGATCGCTTTAATTATTATACGCGCACAGATACATATAATCCGGTTCCTCTCCCTATCCATTATAAGCGTCGTGACTGCCAGGATGATGTTGGTTGTGATGAGCTGATGTCAGGAGAGGAGATTAAGATATCTCCTACGGGTCAGGTTGCAAAAGCAACCCTCTATCGTTTCGATGGGCCGACATATATACCTGGTATTATATAGAATGTGCTCAACGGCTGGAAATAAATCATTCCCAATCAGCCTAGGATTTACTCCTACTCAAGAATTATATACTACTCTTACAGACCCTTTTCCTATCCAATTTAATTTTGGAACCCGATCAACAGTTCCCAAATTTTCAAATGGACCACTGGGCCTCATAGATGAAACTACTGTTTCCTCTACGATTCGCTACAATGGTGTAAACTATACTCTTCTTTCAGCACAACTTACGAATCCTACTCATACAAAATGGATACTTGATACAAGTAAAAAGACAAAAAACACAGTAGATCTTGTCTTAACATTTTCAACAAAAAATAGATCAGTCATAGATAAATATATTTTCATTACAGTCCCTCTTCTAAATGAGGAAACCTATAGTTCAGATCCTGCTTATTTGCAGGGATTATCAGGCCAGAAGGTAAATGGCCCTTTTAGTATACAGGATTGTATTTCTAAAACAGCCCCTTACGCCGTCTACTCTACATGTCTCAATCCAAATGCCTATTCGGCAATTTGTCTGGTCTTTTATGAGGGATGTTCTGTTAGTTCAACAACATTAAGTGCTATTAAAGGAGGAACACCCACAACAGTATCACGATCAGGTCCTCATAATCCCAATATACTTACAGTGGCGGGGCCGCCGATTTATCCTCAAGTAGCCGCTCCTGCAGATGTAACCTTTGCATCAACCCCTCTTCTTTTGACACTTGATGCTTTCAAAGTTGCTGTTCGTATTAGTAGTTTGACAACAGCACAAACTACAAAGCCGACTGAAACAAATGCTACAGAATCTTATAAATGTGTGCCTCTTGATCCTGAGGCTTCTGTTGTCAACGGTAATATAACAATTGATGTGACAACGGGAAAGGTGCAGCCCCTTAATAAAATACTTGCAGATAGAGATACCGCGAAGAAAGACCTATCAAAAGGAGGACTTGATCCTGGGCAACTTGAACTCTATATTGCTATTTTTCTTGGTATACTTGCAAGCATTGGTATAATTATAGGACTAATTTATGGGTTTCTTTGGTATAGAGGAACACTCGGCTCAATTGAATCATGGCCCGAGTGGATTAAAGAAGCACCAACTGTTACAGTGACAGCGGTTCTTTTTGCATTTGCTGGTTTCTTGTCAGGAGTTTTAATACGCTAAGGCGCGACTTGGACGTCGCCGCTAAGGCGCGACTTGGACGTCGCCGCTAAGGCGCGACTTGGACGTCGCCGCTAAGGCGCGACTTGGGCCAGCCCCTGCTCAATCATGAATTTCTGGGCCTGCTCAGGCAGCCTTGACGTGGAAAGAACCTGTTTCTGATTCATAGTCTGATCAACCGAGTCAAACTCATTTGTCGCATCAGAAGAAGGCTTGTAACTTACAAGCCCTCCTCTCGGTGCCCGAGGCTCAGGATGAACCTCATTCGGCATAATCGTAGGGGCAGGTGCTAGCTGCTCTTCATATGTAGGTGTCGGTAGATCCTTCTTGACTAAAAACACTCTGCGTCTATATTCAACAAAGAGCGCTGTAACTGCAAGAAACAGTGTGATAGAGCCAATGCGACTATAATACATTGTAACAAGAAGGGATAAAATCAGAAGGAAAGGAACCGGTAAAGAAGAGAAGGCAAACTTATACAGAGACGTAGGCAGATACGGGGCTACTAAGAAGACACCTAGAGAACCAAGGGCTAAACCCGTATCTAGCTTATTCATTACTAATAGAGGAAGTCAAAAAGATGGACCAGCATCCTCGGTCCTGGGGTGGCAAGGACCTTGCAAAAGTAATCACATCAAAAGGTTATTCAATTCGGAAAGATGCACTGACGGAGGCAGAAAAGTTGCGTGTTGAAAAGGAGTTGACAGTGGCGCCCATTGTTCAGCAGAAGTTTGCGGCAAAGGAGGATCTCTCGTTTAAGATTTATCGGGAATCCAAAGAGCGCTATTATCTTCCCAGGCGCTGGGGAGAGGCTGCCTTTGGCCCTGCCGACTCAAACATTGTAAGTGAAGGACGGGAACTTTTAGCGGAAGCAAAGAGATTTGTGGGAACTCCTTATGAGTATCAGAAAGATATCATCAATATGTTTATAAAGGCAGATGCAAATGGCCTCATCTGTGTTCCGTGTGGTCGCGGAAAGACATTTATGGCCGTTGCAATTGCTGCTAAACTGGGTAAGAGATTCCTTGTTATCGTGGACAAGGAATTCTTAATGAATCAGTGGAAAGGTGAAATCCAATCTCTTCTTCCTGGCTTGCGTATTGGCATTTGTCAAGCGGGAAGGAGGGAAATTGATCCGGAGAAGTATGATTGCACACTCTGTATGATCCAGACACTCTGCGGTCAAGAGTTTCTTCCAAATACATTCCAAGACTATGGCTTTGCAATCTTTGATGAATGTCATCACCTTGGTGCCTCGCACTTTTCCAAGGCTCTCATGAAAGTGCAAACTAGAAAAATGCTTGGCCTTTCCGCAACTCCAAAGAGAGAGGATGGGCTCACGAAAGTATTCGAGTGGTTCTTGGGAGAGCCTGTGTATTGGGAAAAGACTCGTGATCCGGATCCGAGTGTAACTGTGCGACCCATCTTTGTGACCTGTAAAGATGCTGCATATGTGGAGCCTCCACTTGATTGGAGAAAGGAGATCGTCATGGCGCGCCTTCTCACACAAGTGGTTGAATGCCAGGAACGGACAGCCATGATTGCGGAGTGCTTGAAGCAACTCTGCGAAGATAAGAGGCGCAAGGTGCTTGTTCTCAGTGAACGGATTTCCCATTTGAATGCAATTGAGGACTTGCTACCTGGATATTCAATTGGATATTACATTGGAGGTATGAAAGAGGAAGTGAGAGAAACAGGTGCGGCGAATGCGCAGATTCTTCTTGCTTCTTATGCAATGGCGAGTGAGGCCATGAATATTAAGACTCTTAATTCGGTGATTATGGCGAGTCCTCGCAAGAATGTGGAGCAAAGCACGGGGCGCATTTTGCGGATTCAGGCAGATAAACGCATTGTCTCACCCCTCATTATTGATATTGTGGATGTTCACGGAGTGTATCGTTCACAATATAAGAAAAGATGTATATACTATCGGAAATGTAAGTATACGATAATGGAAGATGACATAGAACCAGACGAATCAGTGGCTTTTGTCCAGGCTGATGCGAATGGCTGTCTCTTTACCGACGACTAGAGCTGCGCTTCTTTCCCTTTCTGCTCTTGGCGCGACGAGCACCACCTGTCTTTACGCAGGCGGGGTTCATCCCTCCCGCCGCATAAGGGTTCTGAATAAGTGAGGGGGCGCCTGTTCCGCCGACCCAGGTGCTCGCCTGGTTTCCATAGCCGGCCGTCGGCGCATAATAGGCCTGATCCGGCCCCGCAGTGCTGACAGGGCCACCCGCCGTCGCCTGGCTCATAAGAGGCGCACCCATGAGATGGGCCGCACCACCGAGCTGTCGCAGATTGAGTGGGTTAGGAGTGCTCGCCTCGCACGCAATGCTCTGTGTAGGTGCGAGTCCGCCCAGCCACGGAGAACCAGGAGCAGCTCCACCATCGGCAGAAACAAAGCCGTAGCGGCCACCACGCTGCTTTCTAGAGCCGCCTGAGAGACCCGGAAGCCCCTTAGCGCCAAAAAAACCCATTGTATCGGGTTTAACGGCAGCGAGACAATCGGGAGTGAGGGTGCCGCCCAGTCTTATGTTTGTGGAAGCAAAATTGTTAACAAGTCCAGGCGCAACGGGGGCTCCAAAACCCCAGGCACCGCCGCTCTGCTTTCGCGTTGACTTGCGTGTATTCTTACGCATTCCGCGGCGGGTTCTTTTTCTTTGAACCATTCCTACTTCACGCCACTATTTTAAACTTCAAACCCAGCAGAATGGAGGGGACTGAGCTCTTCGACCTTTTCGGAGAAGAGGGATTTTGCCCTGTTTGTCAAACAGCTCTAGAAGATGGGGAAAGAGTGCGTGCAGTAGCCAAATGCCAGCATCTTTTCCATGCGAAATGCTTGGAACCTTGGTTAGAAACAAATAATACATGTCCTTTGTGTCGTATAGAAATTTTTGAAGAAGAACATCTTACTATACAAGATATAGGTGCACATATACAACAAATTCAAGCGCAAATACAGGAGCTAAGAAGGGCAAGACAACGAAAATTTATTACATGGGTTGTCTGGGCGGGTGTAGCAAAGAAACTTAGACTTGCGGCCACATTTGAAGCACAACGCACTCTACTAAATCGGTATCTGAAAGATGATCCTATTCATATCAATGGTATCCCATGTATACAAAATCCTGTTGCGACAAGAACACAGTTAGTAAGAGATATTGCGGCGCTGAAGGTTGAACTTTGCAACTATGTATCTGAAGATGTAAGAGACACTCGTATCCAGACATGGCCCGAGATCATACAATGTAAAGGACATGTTCAAGCCTTTGCAGAAGAGGAGGCCGATTTTCAAACTATCTGGATCTAACGTCGTAGGACATTTAATTTAACGAAGCTAAAGCTTCCTTAAAATAAAGTCACGACATTAGGCAACAGCAACAATTTCATACCGACCAAACTCCGCCTTCCACTCTGCGACAACAGGAATCTTTCCCTTCTTTCCGCGCAGCTGCTGACTGAGGGCTAGTTGCTGGACTGCTGCCCTACAAAGCGGTGTTCCATTCTCCAAGAAGAGATCATAGACATCAGGAAGGCTTTCTAAAGCCACCGCATATACATTCATACGATTAGCCTGAGCCACCATCTCCTTTTGGACAGACAAGGCTGCAGGCGCAGGCGCCTGGTGTGGAGGAGCAACAGGCTCCTCCTTCAGAAACCAAAAGCGTCGTCGTCCAGGAAGTTCAGGGATGAGCTCCATACTATGAAAGTTGTCTGACTCAAGAACAGAAGCCAACGGCTTCGGATTAGCCACTGTGCACGTGATCCCGCCCATTAGACGAGGATCAGGTGTCCAGCACTTTTCAACAAAATCCTTCAAATACTGGCGGCGCTGCGTGTATGTCTTGTTACTTGCAAGTTCCTCTCCCTTCCAGATCCAGACATCTTCGAATCGCATCGTATGCTGGATCTTATCAAGAGTCGCAATTAGCATAGTCCCCCCACCATCTGCTAAAGTAACGTCTACACGCATCCTCATCATCCACGCGGCACTTGTCTTACCTCTCATTGTTGTAAAAACAGCTGGCTGTCCAGGCAGAAAAATGAGAAATCCAGGCTCGGCCTTTGACTCATTCTCTAGAGCATAGAAGGTTCCACGTCTTATAATAGTTTCCTTATCTGTTTGTAGACGCTGCCGAATACAACAATCTTTTACGCGTGTTTCCACGAACTGTTGTATCAGATCGTGCAAAGACGAAGAAGCATGCTTTAACTTGAGTTGACTCATTTCTCTGTGTGAAGAGCGAAGGTTTCCATCGTTCTCCATTCTATCTTATTTCATGAGCAAATCTTTAGCCCTTTCGATCGCTTTTAGCCAAATTTCTTTCTGATTCCATTTTCCACCATCATCAGGATCACAGACTACAACATTTTCAAATGCATTTGGAATAAATAGATCATCTGGCCGATTCACATTATAACAAAATGGAGCAAATACATACACAATATTTGTCTTTCCATACCGTTTCAAAAACGCACCTTTTAAGATAGAAATATCTGAAAATTCACCCCCTCTATACAATGCAATAATTGGTTCTGAAGCCTGTAATATTTGATGAAATCGTTCAATACGACGAAGATATTTTGCATATATTTCCTGATGATGGTCTTTCCAATTATCTATAACATGATCTTCTGCATCAAGGGGATAATCATGGACAAACTGAGCACCATATTCTCCAATTATACGTGTCCTCTCGTCATTCAAATAGAGTCCTCTATGAAAATTAGTAAAATTCTCAAGAATACATTTAGAAATTCCTGTTGGAGAAATCTGAATCCAATCAAATGGAAGTGCCACTTTTCGTAAACCTAAATCACGTAAGGTTGTGGCGGTTGAACATTCGTATCCAAGTGATATGTAATTAAAAGGCTGCATACTCGGCCTCACCTGTAGTATCATTAGCCGCGATTCCTTGCATAAATTCCCCACCATTTTGCGCGGACTCAGGAGCGAAGACCTGGATAGCCTGGGAGGTTACAGCAGAAGAGTTAGATGCAACACCACTCATTACCCCCATACCTGTGTCTCTAGGAGCAACTCCCGGGCTAAATACACGCTCAGGGTGACGAAGGTTGTCCTTTAGATTCCCTGAACTATTGGGGTCGTCATAGGGGTCTTGGGGAGTCACTTCCGGAGGGGGGGATTCTTCACCAGCCTGAGCGTTCGGCGGATTCGGTCCTGACGGGGTAACCACACGAGAAGGTTTAACTCTAGGCTGCTGTTCAACGGGAGGGGACATGGCGGGCATCTCTGGAGCAAATGTATCATTATCAGTCCATGACTTGGGTGTGGTGAAGAAGAGGTAGGTAACATACACTGCAACAGCCAAAAAGAGGGCTATGAGGATCTTGGTAAACATCTACACTAACGGTGAAAAACAAAGTGTTTAAAAAAAACTTACTTAGCAAAGATAGAATGAGCGTGATAGATAAGCTAGTCGGCGAAGTTCAGACATCAATCTTGCCTACAATGATGGCAGGTGACCTAGTTAATCTGGGTATCAAGCTCGCCATGGAAATTAATTCAGATTCTTCACTTACAACGAGTCAAAAGGTTGAGGCCGTTTCACAGGCACTTGTGAAGGGCCTCGCCCTAGAAAAGGACAAGCTGAGCCCTGAGCTCTATACTCACCTTGTTCTTGTATCAGAGTCTGCTGTTCCATCATCATTAACAGCAGTAATTGATGCTTGTAATGGAAAGATCAATCTGAAGGAGGTGAGTGTGAAGACATGGCTGAGCTGGTTTTCATGTGTTACGCAGAAGGCTGTGTCGGTGCTTGCGTCACAGGGTGTGATCTCAAAGGAGCAGGCTGACGCTGTAAAGGGCGTTGATGCGGCCGCCCTTGTTTCAAAGGTGGCTGGGGCCCTCGAGAAGGTGGAGGCGGTTGCTGTTGCACAGGGCGTGATTTCAAAGGAGCAGGGCGCGCAGCTGACCTCTGTCCTTGAGAAGGTAGAGAAGGATCTTGCACCTGCCGCTGAACCTGTGCCTGAGGTCGCTGTGCCTGTGGTCGCTGCTCCTGTGGTCGCTGCAGCTGAGGCCGCTGCACCTGCACCTGAGGTCGCTGTGCCTGAGGTCGCTGCACCTGCACCCCTTGATCTCTCAGGCGTAGTTGTCGCAGTTGATCCTCCCCAGGCAGACGGATCAGCCAGCCAGGAATCCGCAGAAGCCCCTCTTTCATAAGACATGGATACTCTTCAATTGACACTGCATAACGAGGTGTCCATTCATCAGGCATAATCTCTCCCTTTTCCAAAATGCTACCATCTTCTTGTTCTATAACCTCAAGAAGATGATAACAGATCCAGCTACCATCAGGGCACAAGAATCCCTTATAAGAGCCAAAGGAGTAAATGACCACTTTTTCGGGACCACTTATTTCGTTCACTGGCTGAGAAACCCAATGAACTTCCATCTCCATATAAAGTTGACGAGTCATTTAAGCATTTCCAACATCACAAAAAAAGATGAGTAAGTCCACGTGTCAATCTATTCTACTAACCCAGAAGGCTGAAGTCAAGCAGTGTAAACTGCCTCTTCAAGCGGGTGGCCTCACCCTTCAGACAATTCAGACTCATATGAAGCGCAAGGAGCTTCCAGAGATTCTCGGCACTTATCGCTATAAGAAGAATACGCTCACATTGCTAGGCTTTACAAAGGGAAAGGCCGGCTCAGAGAATAAACATGAGCTTCCTCCTCCTCTAGATTCCAGCCTCTACTTTGGTGATATCATACTTATTGCTTCTCTATCTCCAAATAACTATACGAAGCCAACCTCTTTCAAGGCAGAGGAGTATGAGGCCTTTTATACGAAGAGTTTCGGAGGATTTGATGATCTAGATTCGGATGAGGATGAAGAGGAGGAACTTGAGGCTGAGGTGGAGGTAGAGGCCGAGGTGGAGGTGGAGACTGAAGTTGAAGCTGAGGAGGAAGAAGAGGAAGAGGAAGAAGTAGAAGAGGGGGCTGTAGAGGAGGGTGAAGAGGCAGTAGAAATTGCAGCCGTCCCTGTTGTTCAACGCCGCACAACAAAGAAGAAGAAGGTTGCGCAGATCAATCCGCAATCAGGAACTTCCCAGATTCTCCATGTTCCTAAGGAAGAGCATCTCAAGATTGATGTAGACGCGGCCGATGTTCCTATGCGCATGGATTCAATTGAGAAGATTGAGAAGCTACTTGGAAATGATGTGGACGCAACTGATCTTGAACTCGCCATTTACAACTCATCTATTAAGGAAGCACTCAAGCGCCATGTGACATGCCACTGGAATAATGACCTCTTCAAGCACATCTATCAGACAAGGGTTCGTCATATCGTAGGCAATCTGATCCCCACCACCTACGTTCAGAATAACAAGCTGATGACGGACCTCCAGTCAGGGAAGTTCACAATCGAGTCACTTTGCGATGCAGATACATATACCATTTCAAATGATATGTGGAGAGACTATATTCACCGACGGCAGCAAAGGGAAAAGAGGCAGCTTGAGGGTAATAAGGCAATGGCAACTGATCAGTTCTACTGCAAGCAGTGCCATAAGAGGGAGTGCACATATTATGAGATGCAGACGAGATCTGCAGATGAACCGATGACAATCTTCATCAGTTGTTTGAATTGTGGAAAGCAGTGGAGGCAGTAAGATCACAGTGATATCCCGGTTATTTCTCTAATAAAAGTAGAGGGTGTATGGAAATTATAAGATCTCCTCTTCATGAAAAGAGGATTCTTATGCTTTTGCTGAAAAAGCAAATGTTTGGCCGCAGAGCCTATACAGAAAGTATAAAAGTCAAACCTTCCAGTAGGCAGCTCAATCTATATGAAAGAAAATATAACAAACAAAACACGGAAGCTAAAAATTTCGATTCCAGCCACAGCCTCGTCCATTAAACCTGGAGATAATTTTTATAAATATGTCAATGCTTCTTGGCTACAAAAAGCCTCTATTCCACCTTATAGTGCCTCCTTTGGTGTGAGCGAAGAGGTTGAACTTATGATTGATTCGCAACTTTCTAAGATTTTTGATATATCTTATAGATTCTCTGAAAAGGGGAATGAAGCAGATACAAAACGAGAGAAAATGATGGACCTAATCGGCCGTTTTCTTCTCTCTGCACTTCGACCTTCAAAGCAGGGAAATTCTATTCCTCTTCTTAAGAAAAATACTAGGGCGCTCATCTGCACTCGCGACTCGAGCGAAGTGGCGTATCAGATTGGCAACTTCAATCGGCAAGGTATTCCCACATTTTTCTCTGTAAGTATTCTTCACAAGGGCCCTTTTATTCTAATCTCACCTGGATCCCTCGGCTTACCTGATTCTTCCTATTATGACGCCACTGCACCTGGTAAAAGCAGAACACTTCTTTCATATGTAAAACTTTGTGAAGAGGTGGCTGCTAAACTACACATTGAAAATTTCAGCGGGGGAGTCCAGGCCGAGACAGAAATGGCACCTTATATAGAAAATTCTCAAGATATATACATAAATCTTTCCAGCAAAGAAGCTCTGCGCTCTTTTCCAGGAATACCTTGGGCCTCTCTGTTTGAGGCATATGGCATTACAGAGTGGGAAAAACACACCCTTCGCATTTACAAAGAGAGCTGGCTAAAACAAGTAGAAAAATGGCTGAAGACGTGGCCCCTTGAAAAATGGACAACTCTTTTTACTCTCCATATGATTTTTCATGCACTTCCTGTTCTTCCTCATCCATTTAACACACTGCATTTTGAACTCTTTGGTAAGGCTCTACGAGGACAAGAAGAAAAGCTACCACAGAAGGAACTTGCTTTGAACTTATGTAAAACCCTCTTACGCATTCCTCTTTCCTTTTTGTATAAGGAGGATTTTATCCATTCTTCTTTAAAAGAGGATGCTACAGACTTTACAAAAAATATTCAGATATATGCTGTAAATCATCTAAAAAATGTGGATTGGTTGGAGGAGAAAACTAAGGCCCTAGCAATTGAAAAGGTGAAGCAAATGACATTTCAGATTTCTCATCCATCTGTCTTTCCAGATATTAATGCGCCATGCCTGATCACTGACAATTTTCTGGCCAATCTTTATTTGTTAGGTGAGATGAACACAAAAGTTTTAGTTAGACGTCTGGAACCAGATATAAAAGATATCTGGGATGAGGCGCCCTATGTGGTAAATGCCTATTATTTTAATGAGACAAACAAGTTCGTTCTTCCTGCAGGAACACTCCAATGGCCCTTTTATAAGAAGGAAGCTCTAGGATGGAATTATGGCGGATTAGGAGCTATCATAGGCCACGAAATGACGCACGCATTTGATACAGATGGTAAGGAATATACCGCAGATGGTGAGAAAAGTCATTGGTGGACAAACAAAGACAATCGCAGATACAAGAAACGCACAGATTCACTTGTGAAGCTCTTTAGTGCGGGACGTATCCTCGGTCATCCTGTAGATGGAGATTTGACTTTATCTGAGAATCTGGCAGATCTAGGAGGTCTTGGAATTGCTCTTGATGCTCTAAACCAGGAACTTGTCGGCTCTTCAGAGGCTACGAAAAAAAAGGAGTTGCGCGATTTTTTTATCTCCTACGCGGTTTCATGGAGAATTAAGGAACGGCCGCGGAAAGCCATACAAGGGCTTTTCATGGATGTTCATGCTCCTGCGGAGCTCCGTGTCAACTATATTGTCAGTCAGTTTGATCTCTGGTATGACCTCTTTGGAGTTGTCACAGGAGATGATCTGTATGTGGCACCTGAAGATAGAATTACAGTGTTTTAACTTGGTTATTAAGATATTCCTTTACTTTGTTAAGAACGGCGAGTTCAGCTTCGCGCTGTTGTCTCTCTTTTACTAAATTCTCGAAATTTACCATATGGGTCGCAGTTAGAGTGCTCAGTCTCTCATAATAATCATCATCACTCGTCTTTGAAAAAAATATCTTTCTTTCTTCGATATTCTTTTCAATCAAAATTGTGCTATGAGATAGGCGTATACTAGAAAAATTGCCGTGTAATGTGCTTTGTTTCATGTCAACTACGAATGTGCTCGTGCTTATATTTTCATATGCAGAGATGGTGCTTGGCCTGAATTCTACAGGAATCGTGCTCAGATGTTCATGAAACTTCATGCTAAATGCCGTTAGTGCGCTTTGAACAGGCGTTGTGCTAGGTCTAGATCTATCCATTTATTAAGAGATTACTCTTTTTACCTATTGCTTAAGCGCATTAAAGCATGATCAGATCGGACAGACGCCAATACTCAAAGGTGCCATCGGGCATCGGCCTCTTCAGAATGAAGGGAAGGCGCCGCTGCTCTAGCTCAATCTTCGCAATATCCAGAGTCTGCACAATGTGCTCTGGCACATCTACATAGGGGCGTGCCCCCTGTGCCAACTGATTTGCGCGAAAACCAAGAATCTTGGTCCTCTCGAAAATCGTCAGAAAGGGCTGGGATCGATGCTCAGGATCCTTCGTAACAGAATCGGAGATAGCAACCTTCAGAGGAATCTTGGGTGCGACCGATTCGGCATAATCAAGAATAGATTCAGGGTGAAACTTGTAAAGAGTATCAAGAGGCTCAGGCACTGCATCATCTTTTGCCCCCTCTTCAAGCACGGCGATCTCATCCTCTACCTCGGCGACATCCTCAAACTCCTCTTCATTATTATCAGCCATTGTTCCTACTATAGGAACGGAATGATCTGTCTCCAATTTTACCTGTCCACTGCCCTTCAGTAAATTTGACTTAAGCAGTTCACGCAAAGTAACTATAGACTATGAGTGTTCCTACCCTCGTATCAGATGAACTGCGGGTCTTTGAGACCTTTGATGAGATGGGGTTGCCTGATACCCTCCTCCGCGGCATTTATGCACACGGTTTTGAGAAGCCGTCCATGATCCAGCGGAAGGCGATCGTGCCGATTCGCGAGGGGCGCGATGTTCTTGCGCAGGCGCAATCGGGAACGGGTAAGACAGGAGCTTTCAGCATCGGCGCCATGTGCCGTGTGGATCCTACGCTGAAGAAGCCGCAGATCCTCGTGCTTGTTCCCACCAGGGAGCTTGCGCAGCAGATTGAGTATGTTGCCACGCACCTAGGGTCGCATCTTCCTCTTTCCGTCTACGCGGCGACGGGTGGCACGCCTCTCGGCACAGATCTTCGTGCTCTGGAGCGCGGTGCACAGTATGTGATTGGAACCCCTGGCCGCATCTATGACCTGATGCACAGGGGCGCCCTCCAGCGCCAGCACCTCAAGGTCCTCATCATGGATGAGGCCGATCAGATGCTTGAGGACCGTTTCAGGGAGCAGGTTCTCTGTATTCTCCAGCTCGGCTTTCCTAAGGACACGCGCATCGCCCTCTTCAGTGCCACGATGCCGCAGGAGGTAATTGAGTTTTCAGAGAAGCTTCTCCAGAACCCTGTGCGGATTCTCGTGCCGCCCGAGGAGGTGACGCTGGACGGCATCAAGCAGTATTATGTTGAGCTCCAGCGCGAGGATTGGAAGTATGAGGTTCTGTGCGATCTCTACCAGCAGCTCAATATCAACCAGGCCATTATTTATTGTAATAAGCGGCAGAAGGTTGAGTGGCTCGCGGAGAAGATGAGTGCGCAGGGTTTCCCTCTCTCCTTTATCCATGGAGAGATGGATGTGGAGGAGCGTCGCCGCCGCATGACGGATTTCCGCAAGGGTGGAATCCGTGTTCTCATTAGCACTGATCTGCTGGCCCGCGGCATTGATGTGCAGCAGGTGAGCCTAGTAATTAACTATGAGCTGCCGGTTCAGCGCGAAAACTATGTTCACCGCATTGGCCGCTCAGGCCGCTTTGGCCGCAAGGGTGTTGCAATCAATCTGCTGGTCGGCGATGAGATGAAGCTCATGAAGGAGATTGAGACCCATTATGCGACGACCCTAACCACTCTACCTGAGGATCTTGCTGCCATTGCTCTTTAGTGAGTTATACCGATATTAATTTTAAGTTTCTATAACGTTGTGACTTTATTTTAACGAAGCTTCGTTAAAATATATGTCCAACGACTAATAATCCATCATACCTTAAAAATAAGTATATACGGTAGTAGATGAGTCTAGATCATGAAGAAAATTTATTTAAAACAAAACACCTCCCAATTCTAAGAACTGCACCCATTTATCTTGTATCTTCACATGGAGAATATAGAATTGATAGAGAACCCTCTTTTTTTACAGTTCCTCCCGATACATATATTTTTGAGACAGTTGATGCAGGAGAATACTGTATTACGAATATAGATGAGCCATTATGGAATATTCTTCAAGGAGTTAATCGCAAACCATTTATAGAATATTTTTTAGGCGAAAAGAATAATGCTGTTGAATCTTTTGCAGAAATATTTGCAAATTTACATTTCTATAAACCCGGTGATAAATATTATAATAGAACTCTTACATTTGCTAAACATCAATACCCAACTAGAGAAAAAAAAATGGGATTATCACATCTAGGGTTTTATAAATTCCCTATAGGAAAAGGTGTAGTTACTAACTTAGGAAATGTGTCGGCCGAGGTACCTTTATTAAAATATAATAAAACACCTATAATGGCATTTTTAGGTATGAAAACAGGATCTGAATGGAATTCAGTTGATACTGAATGGGTTATTAATAATATAAAAGAAAGACCAGCAATTTTTGTTTTTTCATCATGTGGATATGTAAACTGTAAAATACCCGATAAAAAACAATGTATTCCGCTTATGGAAAAAATAAGAAGCCAGCAAAGTAAACAGGATTTATATCTTAGAAGTATAGGTATTAACTCTAGAGATGGAATTTCTGCCTATAATGAGCCTGCTTCTCGCGGTATTTCATATTTTCCTCCTGAATCAAATGAAAGAGGATATTCTGAGAATAGTAATGAGGATGGAGAAATTCAAGAACTTGCTGAACAAGAAGCTGAAGAAGAAGAAAGGGCTGAAAAGGCTAAAAGGGCTAAAAAGGAGGCCTCTTGTTTTTATCGATTGGGTAAATTATTCTGTCGACGAGGTGGAGGGCGCTATAAGCAAACAAGAAAACAGAAAAATAAGAAACAGAGAAAAACAAGAAAACATCGCATTGTCATGAATTAGTTTAACGTCGTGACTTTACGACGTTAGTGATTTTACATTAATTCTAAGAAAATCATGACGTTATACGTATGTCATGTCTGCAAACAGGGCAGTGAACATTTGTCTGAAACCAGGTATCAATACATCCTCTGTGAAACGTGTGGTGGCAGAAATTCAGAGTGCGCCTTTCCGCTGCGCCTGAAAAATCATCCTGACAGACGGCACAGGTTCCATCTGCTACAGCCGTAGTCAGAGTTGTTGTGGTAGCGATTTGCTCTGCAGTAGGTCTCACGATGACTGGTTCCATAAAGTTAGCATCGGGCTGTCGTCTAGGAATTCCTTGAAGAAGAGTGGCAAGAATTGCAAGATTCATATTCGGCATACGATCAGATTGATTTGTAAGTCTAAAAATATCATCATACTCATGTGCCCCTTCCATTGTAAAAAAGGTAGGGGCGGGAGCAGGAGCAGGAGGAACAATAACCCTTGGCATATTATTTGTGGGAAGAGGGGTTTCTAGATACTGCTCTCGCCCATATGAAAAAAGATTGAAACGTCGCCGAGTCTGTGCCTGGACATAGGATAGCACTTGAGGAACAGTTGTAAAGGCCGCTGAATTATAAAGAAGCTCTGGGAAGTAATTGTGGATATCATCAAGAAGTCCAACACCGTAAACAGTTTGATAAGAGCTCATTTTTAGTTGCTATCATGCAACAATAAAATTGGCGATTCAAGTTTTCCACACCTCCGTATACAAAATGAAGGGGCAAGTAGGTCTCAGAAATCTAGGCCTCACCTGCTATGCGAATGCTGTGCTCCAATGTCTTCGTAACGTGGATCGTCTTCCATGGATTTTCAGCGATGGCCGTTATGATACTCTCTTTAAGAAGGATGCAAAGCAGAAGCGGCTTTTGAAGCAGGAGGTGGCGAAGTCGTTTGCTGAGGTCTTGAAGATGCAGGAGGAGGGTTCGAGGCCAAGTGTTTTGAAGCCTGCCGGTTTCTTCACGGCTGTTCGCACATGTGTAAAAGATAGTTGCTATGACCAGTTTATCCAGACAGCTCCTCACGATGCCCACGAGTTTCTGATGTTCATGCTGGAGACTCTTCACGAGAGTGTGAGCATTTCTGTGGAAATGCAGATTATGAAGAGTGCACCGAAGACGGAGGAGGAGAAGAGAGTGATCAGGGCTCTGGAGGCCTGGAAAGATGAATTCTCAAAGGAATATAGTCCTCTCGTGGATCTCTTCTATGGCCTGCTCCATGTTCAGACCAAGTGTCTCACGTGCCAGACAATCTCTCACCGTTGGGAGACATTCAATACCTTGAAGGCGGTCGTTCCAACGACTGCGGCTGCAGATGCTGTTGATGTTCTCTCCATGTTGGCCAAGGATCTGAAGGGAGAGGACATTGAGGGCTATTCGTGCGATAAGTGCTCTCCTGTTCGCACAACCGCCCATCGTGAGTCTTCTATCTGGCGCCTCCCCCATACACTTATCCTGTGCCTGAAGCGCTTTACCTACGATGGGCGAAAGATTAACACGAAGGTCACAGCACCTCTGGCTCTTGATCTTGCGACTCTCTTCTCAGAGGAATCTCCTGAGAAGAGTGCAACTACACAGTATGGTCTTCGCTCCATCGTAGATCACCATGGCGGAGCTGGGGGTGGTCATTACACAGCACAGTGTAAGGATAAGCATACGAGTCAGTGGCTTGTCTACAATGACGAGTCGGTTCATCCAATTGCGACCCCTATGTTCGGCGAGTCGACCTACGTTCTGTTTTATGAGCGCGGTTCTTCCTAGTTAAATGTTTACCAACACGCTTCTCATATCCTCTTAGTAATTTTTCACGATTTACGAACTCTTCTTTTAAATTACTATACGATGATTGTTGATAAGCAATAAAGGGATATGAAGATATTACTCTAAAAAAACTGCGATGAGCGTCATAGTCCATAAAGTAATTTTCTAGCAATAGAATATTCTTACGTAGATAGGCAACCTTCTCAAAATACTTTATAAACGGATCATATGATTTTTTGTGGTAATAGGTCCAATGTCCACCATGAGATATAATTGGGTATTTAAATATAATATTATCACCTACTTGAGCAATTTCAGTTAGTTTCAAACCGAAAAAATCAGTTATATCTTGAAAAAGAGCATTACCTCCCCAAGCACCGCCTGCATACATATCCCATTGATCTTCATGTGAGTCAAGCCATTTTTTAACTTGGATCCAGCGCTCTTCCCACCCTTTGGCAGGAAGACAATCATCTTCTAGAATTAATACGCTTGGCAACTTGTTTTTCTTAGCTAATTTAAGAACTTTTAGAAAACTGAAAATATTTCCTAGTCCTCCTGAACTACATTTTACAGCTGAGATACGCCGTAAATGCATAGACGATCCTTTGAACTCTTTTTGTATTTGTTTCCATCGTTCGGGCCGACTATCTAAATTAATAACATACGCCCACATCTATTGGTGAGACCAGAAATTAAAGAAGCTCTTTGAGCTTCTTTAATTTCTAGATCCATCACCATAAATGTCTAACGACGTTAATAAGCTCCAAGAAACTGTTCGCGCATCCCCTCTTCATGAATGAAATTCTCTAATGTAAGAGATGTCTTTTTCATAAGACCAAGAGTTCCCTTATCTCTTGCCTGAATGGCATTGAATGTATTGGATGAATGAATAATGTGAAGAATGGTCTTTTTCGTATTGATCTGGACCATTGGAATCGTGAAACCGGCCAGAAATCCGCTCTCAACCGCGCACGGCTCGGCGTTATCGTAGATACCCTTATACGATTGGCGCCAGGCTAGAGTGCAATTGAGGCCATGTCTCTCCGAATAGGGTCCTGTGCAGTAAATTGTATCTGTATCAGTATAATACATATACACTTTACTTGATCCTGCCACTAGAATATCAGGATTCTTCTCAAACGCCTCGACCACTGAACTTATACGCTCAGGAGGATAGTAGTCATCATCGTCCATCACAACCACAATATCACCCTGCGCCTCCCTCTTCAGAATATTCAGTTTGGCGCCCATAGGGAGCTTCTCTTCCAGAGGAATATACCGAACTCCAGGAACTCCAGAGAACAGATGCTCTACCTTTTCCTCTCCATCATCAAGGATCACCCATTCAGTAGGCGTGTAGGTCTGCGCTAGATACATCTTGATAAGACGAGGAATGAATCTAGCGCGATTGCAGGTTGACGTAATTACGGAGACGCGCATTGCTTCGTTTAGCGAAACGCCAAGCACCAATTTTTTGTCTGGTTAGGATAGAAAATGCCCCTCTGCACTGTGAATAAGTGGGGATGCGGCACGACAACAGAAAAGGTGCCTGATACCGAGGCTGCAAAAGCTATGAAGGAGAAGTTGGCGGCGACACTAGCTGAGAGGGCGAGACAGGATGCTCTGTGGCAGGCTCCCTCTGCAGCTGCATCTGCACCTGCTCCTGCTCCTGCAAAGAAGACTGGATAAAGTCCAGATTTGCTTTAAAGATTTGCATCATTTGATCTGCAGTAATTGCAATATCTGGATTCTTTTTCTTGAAGTTCACATAACAGATCCGATTCACAGGATCCCACGCCTTCGGATAAGATGTTGTAAAATAAAGTATCTTACATGAGACACCCTTGTCTCTCATCATTCTACTAAATTTTTCAACATAGAACTTCTCAGGTTCAGTAATTCCGTATTCAGGAAAATGTATAACACGTGGCCTGTCCCTCTCAACCCGAATAAAGAGAATCTCTTTTCCAGACAAAAGAAGATCTTTGAAACGCTTAATGCGCCGATCATATTTCTCTTTTATTTCTTTATGATGAGTGTCTGTCATTGTATTATGATAATCATGCGCAAAGATAATATTGTATTTCGTATTTGTTATATATGATTCCTCTTTTCCAGTAAAATGATTCTTGTAGACAAAGAATTCTTTCGTATTCAGATCCGCAAAATCCTCTTCAATCAATTTACAGATTGACCACATTGGACTTCCTGTCCAATCAAATACATATCGTTCATAGAACTTTTTATCTTGGTAACCAAGTGCTGATATAAACATAGAAGGGTGACATGTATATCCCAGTGAAACCGGAACCACATCAGGTATGTTGAGGAGGGCCTGCATTCTTATTTAACATCTGTTTTGGCATCTGCGAATCAAACGTGCCAAACATCTTATCCCAAATCGAAAAGCGTTTGCTGAAATTTACAGACGGCTTCTCATGATGGAGACAGTGATTCTTTGTATAGAGTTCAATCCCCAAACTCTTAGGAAGCCAGATACACTGCACGAAACTGGGCGTCTTCTTATCCACTCCTGAATGACCCGCAACTTCTGCAATGTTCTTATAGCAGAAAAGAAGAGTGAAGGTGTAATTAGATACAGGGACAATATATGAAGTAAGAACAAGAGGAATTGTATTTGTCATTAGCAGATCAGGTAATGAATGGTGAAATGTCGTATAGACAGTTGTAACTCCGTGTTCATGGTGAGTTGCGTGCGCAGCCTTGTATAGAGTTAAGTTGGAATGGAGTGCTCTGTGAGCCCAATAATAGAAGAAATCAAAGGTGAGTTCATAGGCGAAACTGATTGGAATAAAATAGATCAGATCCTGTGTATATGAAACAGTGGGATAAGTGAAGTTCTTGCTAATAATGCAATAACTGAGAGTATCAATGCACGTAGACTTGATAAATTCTCCAACTGGTAACTCACCCTTTTCAGTGTTAATTCCTTCCAAGGTCAAATAATTCTTGATCAGCATTAAAAAGAGGACAAGAAAAGGGTTCATTTGCTCAATAAAAAAGAAGACTGAACCGACAAGTAGAACACTTCCATTGACCAATACAAAATTTTGGATCGATCTATGGGATATCATTTCTATTCTACCCTCGTGACTTTTTATTAAGGAAGCTTTAGCTTCCTTAATAAAAATGTCCTACGACGTTTATGGTGGCAGGCCTCACAATTAAGGAAGCTCTCTGAGCTTCCTTAATTTTGAGCGCCACCGGTATTACTATTTTTTCTTGGATCTCTAAGCGTAGAGGTGCGTGTGGCTCTCATTCACCACCTTCTTCTTGAGGAACATCGTAACATGCTCCTTCTTCACCACGAAGGGGAGCTGGAAGTTGGGAATGTGAAACGGCAAATCCTTATTGTTGAAGATGCGCAGCATATTAACCTTCTGGCAGATCTGCTCGATGCACCGCTTCAGCTCGCGAACACCCGCCTCCTCCTTCGCATACTCCTCAATCACATGCTGGAGCACCTCCTTGGAGATATTCACCTTCTCCTCCAGATTCACCTCCTTCATGGCTGAAGGCACAAGGAAGTTTTCCGCAATTGCCAACTTCTCCTTGGAACTGTAGCCCTGGAGCTCAATGACGGTCATGCGATCAAGCAGAACACGATCCACCTTACTCAGATCATTGCCGCTGAAGGCGAACATGATCTTGCTGAGGTCCAGAGGAACACCCGTCAGATACTTGTCCTCAAACTCACTATTCTGAACAGGGTCCGTAAGATGAACAAGGAGATTCTGAACCTCCTCACCCTTTGCCGTTGTGGAGATCTTGTCAACCTCATCAAACATCAGAACCATTGACATGCTCTTGGCCGCAATCAGCGAGTTCACCACCTTGCCGCAATGGCTGCCCTCATAGACGAGCTGGTGGCCCGTGTAGGTGCTTGCATCTGAATCTCCGCCCAGCGAGATAAACTGGAAAGGCCAGTTGAGCGCCTTGGCAATACCATTCCTGATGATGCTCGTCTTGCCAATGCCAGGAGGGCCCGACAGCATGAGGCTCATGCCACGCGCTGACGGATTGGCAATCTTGCCAGCGATGAACTGGAGGATCTGGAGCTTGGACTCTTCCTGTCCATAGATGGCCTCGGACAAGCACTTGCTCGCGCGGTTCATGAAGGCCGCGCACGAATCCGTGCCATCGCCAATTCGCACAGGGATGTCCTTGTAGATACCAAGGGGGAGACTGGTCAGCTTCTCAAGCCAGGCGCGCTGCTTGAAATAATCGCCCGCGCTCGGGTCAAGATTCTGAAGACTGTTATACTTTGCCAGAACCATAGTCTGCGTATCAGGAGGCAGGCCCATCGTCAGAATACGGAACATCAGGTTCTGCGAGGCGTCGTTGACAGGCTTGCGCTCAAGAGCTGTGATGAGTTGCGCCTGCTTCTCTGAAGCCAGGCTCTTGAACTGGTCAATCTGATCATCAATCGTGTTGTCCTCGGGCGGCTTTGAGACAAGATCCACAAACTTCTTGACAATGTCAGACTCCTTCTTCATGTTGTGGCGCTTGGGGACCATACGCTCTGCAAAGCTCTCCTCTCCACCGAAGCCGCCGATACTGATGCTGATACCAGGATGACCCTCCTCATACTCATCCTCCTCTTCCCCATCATCTTCCTCATCATAGTCCTCCTCATCCTCATCCTCCTCATCCTCCTCGTCATCCTCAGACTCTGAAGACTCCTCAGACTCAGACTCAACTACCTTCTTCTTTGAAGACTTCTTGGGCTTAGGGATCTCTTCCTCCTCGGACTCAGACTCGGGTTCAACAACCTTCTTCTTCTTCTGAACAGACTTCTTGCTCTTTGTGCGTGCCTGCCGCTGAATCTTCTCACGAGCCTTGAGTGCAGCCTTGCGTGCTACGCGGCGAATCTCGGTCCTCTGCTCAGGCGTAAGGCCAGTATCATCAGACTCGCCAGCAGAATCGTCGGACTCTGAAGTGTAGGCGATCAGGCCGCGAATGTTTCCACGGCTGTCGACACTCTCGTCATCATCAGGGGGCGGCGCGCGTCCCTTCTTCTTGTTAGTCGCGGGTTGCTTGCGACCCGGGGGCCTGTCCCCGTTGTCGGCAGCATCCTTGTGCGCAGTCTTGGGCATCCTATGAAGAAGTTGGTTCTTCATTTAATGTCAAACGCAGTTATGCTTACTGATACAAAAACCTCGGCGTCAAATTTTTAGCTGTTATTACCGTCTATACTTATTTTTAAGGAAGCTCTTCGAGCTTCCTTAAAAATAAGGTATGACGGGTTATTAGTCGTTGGACATTTATTTTAAGGAAACTAAAGCTTCCTTAAAATAAAGTCACGACGTTAACGGCGTGACGTGCGGTTCTTGCGGCTGCCGCGGCGGTTCTTGCGCGTCTTGCCAACCAGGTTGCGGCCGGCCGCATTCACGCCACTCGCCGCCGCGAGGCCGACGTTGTTGACGGCCTTGATGCCGCGCTTCACGACGTTACGCGCCGTGTTCGTGGCAACACCGACCGTCTTGCCAGAGAAGTTAAAAAGACGGTGGAGGGGGCCATACAGACGGGAGGCGATGCCGCGATTTGAGCGAGTGCGCTTAACCATTTTCTACAAAGGCTTGGTATTTTTATTAAGAGCGGAGGATATCATGAATGTCCATGAAGATAAACCGCGTTTTTGCGGAACAGCTGCCGTAGTTTTCCTTATTGGCAAGAAGATCTTGATAGAGTTCAAGGAAGGGGGGAAGAATGAGTTCCTTCGCCTTTCGTGAGAAGGGTGTGCTTCGCCCCTTGAATACACGCGCCATTCTCGAAATACAATCCGTATACTCCTCTACAAGAATGGTCTTGTCGAGCAGAGGACCAGTTGTCTTGATCAGGCCAATAAGTTTAGAGAACGTAGCGCCGAGAACAGGCAGAGGCAGAATCTCCTGTTTAGCCAGCTCAGAGAGAAACTGGCTGTAGCCGAGGCGATACTTCTTTTCCGTATTCTTCTGCACAAAGGAGGCATAGTCAGCCCCCCTGTCTTCTGTCACCTCATCGAAGATCTCCAGATAATTATCAATAAGTGTCTTCATTTCATCAATAATCACAGTATACTTTCCAGAAATTTCAGCTATTAGCTTTGCATAGAGGGGACAGAAGATCTCCTCGGAAGCGGCCTTTCGGAAGACAAGTCGCATGAAGTCGCGAACAAACTCCTGTAGATCCGCCTCTCCACCTCCAAGAATCTGATAGAGGAAATCGCGAACATCACCGTAGGTGGCCGTGCTGAACTTGTTGAGCTTTGAAAGAATGATATTATTTAGGATCTTCTCCTCAACCGGCTGCATGCTATTCTTGAACTTACTCTGATACCGCCCTGCACCTGCCACGTATGTCGGAGGCCCTTCTACCGACTTAATGGAGGTAGGGGCCGTTGAAGGGCGGTGTGTATACTTCTGTGGCGCGGGAGGACCACGTCTCCAATCCACCGCCTTCCCTCCCATCTCCGCCAACCCCTGAAGGCTTGCAATTCTGTTGCAAATGTCTTCAGAAGGTCTATCAACCTTTGACTGGAGAAGGGAGGTTAAAAGATCATTAGAAATCGCGAGCGCCATTTCTTATCTGCTAGTAATCGCAGAGTTAACACTATCAATTTTAAACGAATAGAGCAAAAAGAGCAGCAGCATTTCCAGACTGACACCATAATGAACCCCACACTCTATTGTATAATTTATTCGTAATTACTAATGATGTACCCCATAAAATTACAAAGATAGCAGATAGGGTTCTATTCTTTAATGTGCCAATTGTATAAAATACAATAAAATAATAAGATAATAATAAGATAGTATTAAAAGGCGTATTATTAAATAGATTATTATCTAGATTCCAATCCAAATGATTATGCTCTCCCTTTTTAATACAGAGTTCTCTTGAACTTGTTTTATAATAATAAATAAAATAGGGAATTCCAATAAGAATAGATAGATATACTATAAGTGGATAGAGGTTTCCCCACCCAGCATTCATTTGCCATACAATAAGAGCTAAAATCATAGGTTGAAAAAATAGATATGTAGGTATCATTGCACTCACTATCTTATTTGTCAAATTACACTCTTGATTGAGCCATAAGATATATTCAAAAAGTTGCATTAATACACTAAATAATAAGATAAGCGCGACAGCTCTGTCTATCTTATTATTGCGTATCCATAGATAAATACATATGAGTGTTACTGCTGAAAACGTGCCAAGCGATACCTCGGCACTATAGCACATCTATTATCGGTGGCGCTTAAAATTTAACGCTTGCCACCATAAATGGCCGCGCTTTTTGCCTGCCTTTTGTTCCCCTCTCCAAAAAAGAGATGTTCGTAAAGGATTCAGGAATTGAAGTGCTCGGATCTATGCTGGAACTCAAAGCAGGTCCATCCGTTCTGGCCAGAATGGTATCTAATCCAGTCTCTGTGAAAAAGGCCACGTTCAGACGCAAAATCATTCGGGGTCTCAAGGATCAGAAACAGGAGAACTGGGCCGAGCTGGCCAGACTTGAAGCCCTCTGTAATAATTATTTTGACAGCATTGATGCGACGACCTCTACGGAGACACTTCACAAGGATGCAATTGGTCAGCTCTCTTTTCAGGGTGAACCGTTTCAGGCCCTTAACCAGATCCCCTTCTTTCTTTTTATCATGGCCATGTTCAAGATCTATGCAGTGCCTGCCATGGCCCTTGTTATGCCCCTCTTTGCTTTTATTCTTCCTTATTTCTTAATCCGCTATGTATATAATTTACCAATCCCTATTGATAAATATATTGAAATAATGAAAACAATGTGGTTTGGAAAGGATCAGAGCTGGATTCAAGTTGGCCTTTTCGTATTCAGTATGATACAAGGAATCATTCAGCCTATTCAGAATGCGCTCCATTACAGAACAACAGACAGTGTTGTCTGCGAAGTTGGAACGGCCATTATTCATCTGAAGCAGCGGATAGATCATCTCCGTGCTCGTCTCACCACACCCTTTAGACTTACAACTGTCTTGGATGCCTTTCCTGTTGACGACCCTCGGCGTTGCTTCATGATGGTGTTTGAAAATCGCCTCATTCTAAAGGAGGTGTTTGAGAACCTGGCCTCCTTGGAGCTTCTATGGAAACTCTCCCATTCAGATGAATTTAAGGAGGTAACCTTTCACAAGGGTTTTGGCCCCTATCTCAAGATTGAGGGTCTGCAGGACATGACCATTGACCCTTCTATCCGCGTGAAAAGCAGTGTCCTCTTAACACCGACCTCTCACCACTGCCTAGTGACCGGCCCCAATGGCGGCGGCAAATCCTCTTCAATGCGCGCCGTCTTGCAGAGTGTGATCATGGCGCAGACATTTGGCATTGCCTGTGTGGATTCCATGTCTCTTCGTCCTTTCCGAACTATTGTTTCAGGGCTCAATATTCACGATACTCCAGGGAAAAAGAGCATGTTCGAGGCCGAGGTTCGCTTCGCAGCCGGCCTTCTAAAGGCCAGACAGGGAAATACGCTAGTTCTCTATGATGAACTGTTCCACAGCACGAATCCCCCTGATTGTATACGAACAGCCAGGATCTTTCTAAATAGACTCTGGTCTATGGAGACAGTGGCGAGTTTTGTCAGCACGCACGTATTTGAACTTGTGGAAGAGGCGCCTCCGCAGATCCAGAGGCTGTGTGTAAAGGCGTCATGGGCTGAGAAGAGGCTCCGGTTTTCTTATAAGCTGGACGAGGGCGTTTGCAAAGTTTCCAGTGTCTACACGATTTTGAAGAGGGAGGGACTTTTATTGTCAGCTAAGAATAACGTCGTGACTTTATTTTAAGGAAGCTTCCTTAAAATAAATGTCCAACGACTAATTTGGTGATGGATCTTAAAAATAAGGAAGCTTGAAGAGCTTCCTTATTTTTAAGTCTCACCGTTAGATAGAATGTCTGTTGCAGCTATTTCTTACAACATGAGCGTTTTCAGCGCCATGGGGTATGCGGGTAATCTTGTTAAGATTGGAATGGGGGCTCCCAGAAATCGTCTGGCTGCTGGAATGCCCCCCTTTCCCAGTGAGGCCCGTTTTCTTCGTAGGGCCAAGCAGGAAAAGGATCTACAAACGGGACTTACAGTTACAGATTTTTTTATGAATGCAGTAAATCATCTTCATACAAATGTTGAAGAAATGAACAAGAAGACTCCTGTTGTAATGATTGGAATACAAGAATTTTATCCGCCCACTGGTCCCACTATTTTAAGAGGTCCCTTAGCTTCATATTCATCTTGGGTATTTAACAGTGATGGAGCTGCCTCTTGGAAAGATACAACAGTAAATAATTATGCTAACAAATATGGACAGAAAGTAAAGGGTATTCCCAATGACGCGTCAATGCTAACTCTTTGGCATGAGAAGCTAGGTCCTATGGTAAATCATTACGATAAAGATTTGGGCGAAGGTGGGGCTCCTGCGGATGGTGGTCGTCCGATCTCAATCATCTTAACAGAAAAGGGATATGTTCTTGTAAATTTCCATGGAATCAATCGTCCCAGATTCAGTCCTGGGCCTAGCACAGATGGAACTCTTTCAAACAAGGACAATGCTGCAGAACTAAAGGCATTAGTTTCAGCTCGCATCGGCGAAGCAATGGCCAAGTTTAAGGCAGAAAACCCAACTGTAGTGATAGATAATAAGAAGATCATCATAACATGCGATGCTAACGATAGAACGCACTCATTTGGAAAGGGTGGTAACTTTACGATCGATGGCACAGAGTTTCATGATGGTCACCTTGCTGGCGTAGGCGCGGATGGTCTGCCTACCTCTGGTGCACTCGCTTGCTGCTATAACTATGACTCAGTAGGTCTACCGTTTCCCAAGTCATCTACTGTTAGAAATGGTGTAAATGCAAATGTTGAACCAGGAGTTCCGCAGACAATGGGTATGGCGGGTGCTGAGGCTAAGTATGTATACACAGGTGACTATATTCTGGCAGCAGAAGGGGTTGTAACTCCTGTAGTTGCAGTTCCTAGCCCCCAGGATGAAGAGGGGGCATCCGTTGCGAGCGACCACATGATGGTGTATGCGATTTTGAATATGCCCCTCCAAGGCGGTAAAAGGCGGAAAACGCGCAAGCAGAAGAAGAGCAAGGGCAAGAAGCAGACGCGGTAAAACTAGTCCGGTAAAAACCATATAAAGTAGAAATGAAGGAAGCTGTCACGATTGGCCTTTTCCTTGTTCTCGTTTTTGGCGCGGTCTCATTCTATCTCTACTCCCGCCTCTCCTATACGGAGAAGCGCCTCGGCCTCATGGAGAACATGCTCCTTGATATCAAGATGGGTATTGACGGGATGAACAAGGAGGAGCCTGAGTATGCCCCCGAGCCTGTGCCTGGCGAACAGCCGCAGCCTGTCGAAGAGGATGAGACTGAGGTTCTGCCCGAGGAGGAGACCTACTACCAGTCAGTTCTGGCGTCTGCCGGCTCTTCAGAGGCGCGGGAGGAGAAGCAGGAACAAGCCACTGCTGAGACCCAGCAGCCGACACCGAACTATGAGTCCATGTCAAAGGATGAACTCGTTGCACTTTGCGAGAAGAAGGGGCTCAAGGTAGGAAAGCGTCCCGGTCGTAAGGATCTCATCGCAGCTCTTCGCAAAGGCGACAGCACCAGCAAAAGCGATGAGACCGAGGTCGCCGGTTCCTCCTCTTCCTCTTCAGATCTTTTTCCGAATGCTGCTCCCCTTAACTCTGAAGAGGTGGTTGCTGAAACTCTGGAGTAATGTTACCTCTAAACAGAGATGGACTCAAGTCTTTTCAGAATGGATAAAAGGCCCAGCAAAAGTCAATATGGAAATCCGTCCCCAGACAGCCGTTTTCCAGGGTGGGCAGGCCCGCTCTCGGATGGTCGTCTGGTAACGGATTACCGCCCTCATTGCGAGCTGAATGTTTCATCCAAGGTGCAAGAGAAGACGCGCATCTGGTTGCAACGCAATTCGGATGATATCATGGGAGTTACCAGACAGCGTCTTGCCACAAACTCAGGAATGATCTATGGTGTCAATGCGACTATTGTTCCTCCTCCGACCTATCAGATTAAATGCACTGCGGCAGGCTGTGAAACAGTTGCGACAGGAGAGGCAAATTCAATTGGAACGGAGCGGGAATCGCAGCCTCTTCCTTATCTCTTTGGAACCTACGAGCCTGTTATGTATAGCCGCTCAAGGCCGACGAAGACGGGCCTCAATACGGTATACGAGGGCGGACGGAACAGCCGGCGCTGACTTAAGACTATAAACATATAAATACAAATGGCACAGGTTCTTGCAACCCCAGAACCGAGGACACAGGTTCTTGCAACCCCAGTGCAGGTTCTTGCTTTTGACATTGGTATTCGTAATTTGGCCTGGTGCCTAATGAAGAAAACAGAGACAAACTATACTGTTCTTGGATGGCAGAACTATGATCTTCTGAGAGGCGAGGGAAATGAGACCGCGGCTAGCAAGGTCACATGCCACACCTGCTCCGCAAAAGCACTCTATAGTCACGGAACCCAGTCCTCCTGTGTCCGCCACTGCCCCGCAGCCTTTCCTCCTCTCCGTGATCTGAGTGGCGGCCTACTCAAGAAAATGCCTTCTATGGCGATCTCAAAGGAAATCCTGACTAAGCACTCGATCACCGGTGCAAATACGAAGGCAAAGGTGGAGGAGAAGCTTGCAACCCAGTATAGTCTCCCTATTAAGGTGGTCAAGGTAAAGAAGGCGGTGGATACCGAACTCACGATTCTTCACGATGCGATCCGCAAGTTTGTGATTGATCATAAGGATCTGTTTAGAACAGCCACTCACATTCTCTTAGAAAACCAGCCGGTTCTAAAGAATCCCACAATGAAGAGTGTGCAGATTCTCCTTTTTGCCACTCTACGCGATGTGCTACAGCCTGCCCCTCCCCAGCTTCTTCTTGTTCACGCAGGGAAGAAAGTGCAGGTGGACGCAAAGGGGGATGAGGGATACAAGGACCGAAAGCAGGCTTCCGAGGCGAAGGTGAGAAAGGTGATTGAAGACAAGGTGGTGGACAAAGTGACCTGGGCCACCTTCTTTGCCTCCCACACAAAGAAGAACGATTTGGCGGATGCGTTCTGTATGTGTGTAGATAAGCTCGGATGAAAAAAGATGGATCTGCCGGCCTTTAAGGATGCTCCGCCAGCCCAGTTCAGATTCTATATTATCTTTCACAAGTTTCTTACTTTAGAAGCCTATGAAAATGTTAACCCCCACTATCTCAAAACCTATTGTCGTTTTGTAGGTGTGAACCGAGCAATATCGAAGATTGGACCTGAGACACTAGCCCCCTATGTCTTTGAGGAATGGCAGCTTCCTGTCTACAATCCTCTCTATCAATTTGCTAAATACTGCGAGAGCAGTGTTTTTTTTCATACTATTTTAAATCCACAGCTCATGCTGGATCCTTTTAACTTTGTAGGATTTCTCCATTATGATATGGTGTTAGATAACAGGCTTTTTGAGTTCATTGAACATTGTATTGAACAGTATGGAGATTGTTCAAAGACTCTCTTTGTTTTCTATGTAGATGCAGCTGAACCCCATATTAATCAGAATTCTCTGAATAACGATAGATTTGGATATGACCTCTGGGAGAAGGTTATTGATATTTACAATGAAATGTATGGAACAAAATTTAGTTTAGAGGATGTTACAAAAAACGTCATTCCTCTCTACCATTCCTATCTGGTGCCAAAGGGTATCTTCAAGGAGATGATGGCCTTCGCAGAGCGTGCAATTCCGCGCATTTTTGATATGCTCGGCTGTGATATTACGCATCTTCCGTATCACATTGAGCGCTGCCATGGAATATTCTTGCTTCTACATACAACTGACAAGAAAATAGAAAGATGGCTTCAATTGCCCGGTATAGATCATCGCGATGATCTGAAGGATCCTTGGCAGAAAAGCGCGTAAGAATGGAGTTTAAAAAAGGCGAACCAAAACCAAGAAAGAAGATGTCAGGAGGTATCTCACTTCGCGAAATGGAGGAGGTTGCCTTTTCACTTGGCGGACCTAGTGATCTTGGTAATATAATTGATATTACGGATAGCAATGATGCGCTCGGACTCGGCATGTTGGCCAACCCCTCAAAATCGATGGGCGCCGGCGAAATGAAGACATTCAGCGTAGCACCGGCACAAGGCCCCACAGGTCTTTCTGATATTGAAGTGGCGGATATTGGCTCTGAGCCGATTACTCTTAATCTGGGCGGAGGGTCCCAGGTGCCCTCCTCTTCACCAATTGAGATTGAGTTCAAGCATGCCGAGACGGACAGAAATGTATTCTCCAACCTGCAAACGGCGACGGGTCCGACGATCTCGCTGAGCCCTGCACCGCAGCGTGGAAACCCTGAGGAGGAGAAGAAGGAGAAGATTGAATACCTGAATAAGCTCCAACGCCTGGAGTCAAAGGGATTTCAGCTGGCTCGCCGTTTCACCATGGACAATGCACTCGACGAGATTAAGCAGGAGTATATGCGTCTGATGGATGCGCGCAACCTCGAGGTCTCTCTCAAGTTCCAGCGCCAGGCCATGATCGGCGTGGTGACGGGCATGGAGTGGCTCAATGGTCGTTTTGATCCCTTTGACATCAAACTTGATGGTTGGTCCGAGTCTGTTCACGAGAATGTGGAGGATTTCGATGAGATCTTCGAGGAGCTCTATGATAAATACAAGGATCGTGGAAAGATGCCGCCTGAGCTGCGTCTGATGACGGCGCTCGCTGGATCAGGCTTCATGTGCCACGTGAGCAATACGTTCCTCAAGTCGCGCATGCCGTCGGCGGATGACGTTTTAAGGCAGAACCCTGATCTGGCGCGCCAGTTCGCACAGGCGGCTGCACAGGGCGCGGGACCTGGCTTCGGTAACTTCATGGGAATGGCCATGGGTCAGACGCAGCCTCAGGGTCAACAGCAAGGGCAGGCTGGCGCCTTCTTCCAAAGCTCGCAACAACAGCAGCAGAGGGCGCCGCAGGCGGTGGCTTCCGTCGAGCAGGAACCGGTCAAGCAGACAGCTCGCAAGGAGATGAGAGGGCCGACGGGAGTTGATGATATTCTCCGCAGCTTTGAGGAGGCGAGGGCCAGAGAGCCTAGCTCTTCGCGCAGCGAGCAGGCCGCGGTAGCCGCTGTTGAAATTCAGAGTATGGCGTCAGACGATCTCCAGAGCGCTGTTGAGAGCACACGCACTGGGCGCACTGGGGGTCGTCGTAGAAGACAGGTGACAGGTAATGTTGTGAACTTGGCCCTTTAATTAACGTCATGGCGTCAAGTCAAAGCCCCTTGGATATGACCAATATTGGTTAAATACACCTCATGAAGATCATACTTCTTTCTATCCGTATTCTTAGGCGCAGGAGCAGCTTGTCCTTTTGCAAGCTTATCCGTTAGCTTTCTGTAAATATCAGCCTCTTCAGGCGTTAAAACAGTTGCTTCAGAACCAGAGGCCATCTCTTCATGTTGAGAGGGCCCCTCGTTTTTTAATACATAGAGTGAGCTCTTTTCATTGAAAATGTATCTGAGCACAATGATGGCAACAATAGAGAGCCAGAATGCGACCGATACATTACGTGTGGCCACGAAGCACACCACAAAAATGAGAATGGCGCGAACCCAGGTTGTCTGAAAGAACTTTTCCTGCTCCTTTGACACTTCCATAGCGAGAAAACGGCCACCCAAGTTCAGAAGAATCATTGTGACGCCGATGAAATACGGATTGGTATTGAAAGCAGCAAGGGCTGTTTCGATTGGATTCAATGGGCCTGTAATCATTGGAGCTATAAAGGTTGGTGCCGTCGTCAGGCTCATCTCTGCTATTATCGTGACTTTTTGTCGGAGTGATTGAAATCAGTCCCAAGGTTTTATGAAATGCGGCATATCCATAAAGTAGAAGAAAAGAGCCAGTCCTACCATCATGCCCACGCGAGGGCACCATGCAATAGAGGCCGCAAGGAAAAATATTAAGAGAACTCTCCAGAGAGGGTGCACATAGAGGGAAACAAGAGCCTTAGGATAGGGTGTTTGAACAAGCGCGCCATAATAGAGATTCCAAATGAAAAATAATGTAATTACTACAAGACGTGCTGCATTGTCTATTTTGTTTACAGGATCCATATCCTTCCTCTGCTTTAACAGTGATACTTAATTTTAAAAAAGCTCGAAGAGCTTTCGATAACGATTAACGGCTAGAAGATTTAGAATCTTGAACAGAGGAGCGAGCCTGTAGATCATCATCCTGAACGGCAGCAGTCTTCACCTTTTCAGCCTCGATCGCAACGGGGTTCTCATTCAGGATCTCTTCCACCCACCATCTCTTCTTTTCATCTACAAGCTTCAAACTATAACTAGTATTCTGAAATCCTTCATATGAACCGGGAACGGTTGAAAGAACAAGTGAAATGAAGATAACGGCGAGGATACCATAAAACCACCCATCCGTCATTAGAATACCATACAGACCTAGGAAAAGAAAGAGGCGACCAACTGTTGTGGAGGCTTGCTGTCTGATTTCTATAGGAATACTCGTGGGAAAGGTGATTCCTAAAACTAGAAGGATCGTTATAATGACCTGAACATTGCTTACGTGTTTCATGGAAAAATCTACTAGTATATTTCTCACGCCTCCAATCATCACCGGAGGAACTGTGGGTGCTGCCATCTTCTTTTTCCCGATATGATTTTCTAATGGAAACATCAGAGTGGGATGGAGTTTTGTCTCCTACAGGATGTATTCCCAAATTGGAAAAAAGATATGGAAGGCCCTACAGAAGCCAATATTAGTGCTGGCTGCACGGATATGAAATCGGCGGAGAGGGCCAGAAAAGAACAGAAAAAACGTGCTAAAAAATGCAAAGATCCTTCTCTTCGTTACCTGGAACCCGATGCAGACCGCCCGTCGTTCGCGAACAGGGTAGAGGAAGAGGTTCTTCCTATGAATTCAAAGACGGGCATCGTAAGTGGTGGCGAGGAGGGCTTCCAGGTTCAAGTTACGACTCTTCCGAAGAATCTTCCCGGGACCAACGCGACTCCTATTCAAATCACACCGAGCTACTTTGGAGCCTCAGAAGATGACGATAGTGAAGAGGGGTTTGCATCATTTACGAATATAATTGGTGACAACCCTGCTTATAAGCTCATGCCTGATGAGGCTACCCTTCCTACACCGTCACTTGACGAGGCATGGAAGCCGCTCACTCCCTCTGGTGCGCCGACTGCCTTTTTTCAGTATCTGAAGGCTCCGATGGCCGATGCTCCGCGTGCTCCTCCTTCTTATCCTACAACGTTACTAGCTCCTTCTGAACATTTATCTTCAAAGTTCGATGAGATTTTCAAGCGTCTGGATCAGCTTGAAAATGAGAGACGTCAGTCCACACAAACAGAAGTGTTGCTTTTTGTGGGGAGTGGTTTAGTGCTTCTCTGTTCACTTGACTTCCTTACGCGTAGAGCGTGATGCCTTTGACTTCTTAGACTTTTTCGTTTTCCGCTTCGGGGCACGAATATGTCTTTTACCACCCCTGCTAGCTTTTGCCTGTGCTTCAGGTGATATATTTTCAAAACCTTTGAAAAAATTACTCGATGGTGCAGCAACAGGTTGCGCAGCTACCAAAGGTTGCGCAGCTACCAAAGGTTGCGCAGCTACCAAAGGCCGCGCAGCTACCAAAGGTTGCGCAGCTACCAAAGGTTGCGCAACAAGAGGTTTGGGTGCGGCTGCAGGTGCAGCAAGAGGTGCAGCACTCTTTGATTTTCCAAACGGCCCAAGAGCTTCCAGAAGTCTGGATCTAGATGTTGTCTTCAAAGTGGAAATCACTTGTTTTCCAACCCTATTGTATTCACCAAGATTAATGTTGGCTCGAGCCGTTCCTGGCAGAGGAGGAAGAGTAGGCGCCATTGATCTAGGCTCAGATCCAAAAGAGCTTGCCGCACCGTGTAAAGTGTGCTGCTTATTAATCAAGAACTGCTCCTTCTGCCGCCTGAACACTTCATCGAGTTCGGCCTGTAGTTCCTGTGACTTTGTCTTGTAGGTCTTTGTCATTGTATTCAGCTGACTCTGTGTCTTTGCATTTACATTCTTCTGCAAAGAAGTCCAGCTTGCGGCATTGCCCTTTTTCTTTAGAGCAAGCGCCTTTGTGAATGTATCCTTTCTCATTGTTTTAAGACCATCCTTGAAACTTGCGAATGTCTTATCTGCAGCTGGGGGGGTGAGGCCGTAAAAACGCCCTTCAAGAAGTTTAGTGGGAACATCACCGAAGGATGCGATTGGGTTTCCATCTGCCTTTACAAATTTACTTTTGACCGCGGCAGCAACATCATAATCTGTAAATGTTTTATCAACATAAGAAGACTTTGTTTTGAGTTTTGGATCTCTGAGCCTGAGATCAGATACGCTTTGCTTTCTGTCGAACCATGGCTTTTCCGTCGCCTCGGCTTTAGGAAGAGCTTCTTTCAAATCCCAGTCAACTCCCTTTGTAAGAGAACTAAAAGCCCCTGTTTTTATTATTTGTAGGTCCGTAGACATCCCTACTAAGGAAGAGGATTTTACTTATCGGTGAGACTTAAAAATAAGGAAGCTCGAAGAGCTTCCTTATTTTTAAGATCCATCACCAAATTAGTCGTTGGACATTTATTTTAAGGAAGCTAAAGCTTCCTTAAAATAAAGTCACGACGTTAGCATGGTTGTTTTTAACTTATATCTAACGGCGTTTTGTTGCCTTACCCTTGCGACTGTGGCGCTTTCTGCTGCGGCGACCTCCGCCGAGTCCAGCAAAAGGGTCTGAATGACTTGTTGATGAGTTAGTTAAGGGAAATCCCATACTAGTAAGTTCCTTCTCGAATTCAACGGGATTTAGACGAGGCGCGGGAGCAGGCGCGGGAGGAGCAGCAGCGGGAGGAGCAGGTGTAGGAGGAGCAGGCGCGGGAGGAGCAGCAGCGGGAGGAGCAGGTGCGGGAGGAGCAAGTCGACGTAACTTCACAGGCGCGGCCACAGGCGCGGCCGCAACTGGTAGATTGCCCTTTTCTGAAAAGCCTTTAAGGCTTGAGAGGCTGCTAAATCCAAATGCATTATCTAAGGGAGGGGGGGGCTGACGTAACGGTATACCCTTCTTTATATTCGCCTTTAGATTGACAGGTAATCCCTTTGGTTTACCAGTAGAACTATTTACTGATGAGTTAAGTCTATTACGAGTATTAACTTTCCTTAATGCATTAATGGCGCTAGTCATAGAAGAGATAGGTGGAGGAGCAGCAGCGGGAGAAGCCGCTGCTCTAAGTTTAGCCGCCCTTGCATTTTCCGGATTCAGATGAGTATAAAGAGGGTTTGCATTGCCTTTTTTTACAGGTGCAGGCTGCGGAGCCGCAGCGGGAGGAGCAGCAGCAGCGGGAGGAGCAGCAGCGGGAGGAGCAGCGGGAGGAGGTGTCGATTCAAATCTAAAACTCGTTCGCACCTTTTCAAGTGAATCAATTAGATTAGGATTACTATTCTGTCTGGCTAACTGTTTATTCATCTCCCATGCTATTACTTGCTTACCAGATCCTAATATACCATTTGCCTCTGTTTGAAGTGCAACCTTCCCCTTTGCATCTACATATTTTCTGGTGTCTTTATAAGTTTTTTCTAATTGACTTAATAAAGCGGCAGTATATGCCTCATAATCTAGCTGCATTTTTGTTAAATTACTCTTTATCTGTGAGTTAAGTTGTTTCCGCGTTGTGTTCCATCTAGACTGTTTTTCTGCATTCGCCCTATTTGCAAGAGCTTGTTTAGCCTCTTTCTCTTGCCGCTTTACTAAAGCAGCTTGTGCTACTCTCCTCTCTTCTTCAAACCTACCAGCCCTCCGCGCTGCTTGCTCGTTACGTGTCAGAGCTGCGTGTTTAGCATTATAACGGCGAGTATAATTGGCCAGTTGAGATTCAGAATATACTTTTTCAAATGTATTAAATTTAGCTTGGGCAGCGATTGGATCTCTGGCATAAAATCGCCCCTTTGATTTTTTTAAAGTCCGTTTCACGAGTGAAGGCATAGTGGCAAGTGATGCATTTAAATTTTTATATTCACTAAACTCTTTGTTCACAAAGACTCGATTTTTTGAAACACTCTTATTATTTTTTTTCCAGTTCTGCTCGTCCTTAACTTTTAAATTATTTTTAACGCGAACCCAGTTCTTTCCCTCCTCTGCGGTTTCAAAAAGGCCTAGTCTAACCTTTTCGCCTTGCGCCACGGGCGCAGGAGGCGCCACGGGCGCAGGAGGCGCCACGGATGCAGGAGGCGCCACGGGCGCAGGAGCCACTTGGGCGATAGGCGCAGCTCTTCCCCAAGTTGTGGGATTATACCAAGATCCGCCACGTTGCATTCTATTAAGTGATAAGATTATATCAATTAGTAGATTTTAATTAAAGAATTTACTTAGTAACAGCCAATATTCTTATTAGCTGTCTTTGTAAATCATTACAATTGCTATGTCCTGCAGGCCGAACATTCACTGCGTGACCTGTTTTGGTATTTTCAATTCTAACTGATCCATTCGCCCCCTTAGATGTAACAACACCTGAGGGACCAGAAGGAGTAGGAGCCGTAGTTCCAGTTGCAGCGGCGGCAGCCTCAGCGGCAGCGGGATCAGCGGCAGCCGCACCAGGGGCAGCCGCTCCTAATGCCGTAGCACCCGCGGCGCCTGTAGCACCTAGAAGGCCAGATGTGAGACCAGATGTGGTCTTAGGCGCAGCGGCAGCAGTGGTCGCAGGCTTCGCGGTAGCAGTGGTCGCAGGCTTCGCGGCGGCAGTGGTCGCAGGCTTCGCAGCTGCAGTTGTTGCAGGCTTCGCGGCAGCGGCAGCGGCAGCAGGCTTCGCGGCAGGCTTCGCGGCTGCAGGAGTGGTAGGCTTCGCGGCTGCAGGAGTGGTAGGCTTCGCGGCTGCAGGAGTGGTAGGCTTCGCGGCTGCAGGAGTGGCAGGCTTCGCGGCTGCGGCAGGCTTCGCGGCAGGGGCAGGCCCACCACCCTTCATCCGCCGACTCAGCTTGCGACTCGGCTTGCGAGTCTTTCTATTTACCTTGCGCCCCTTTCTGGTTACTTTACGCACGGCCATACTTAAAATACCTTAAGAAATAAAAGCGAACCCAGGATATTTCTCGCGAAGCTCCTGCAATAACGTGGCAAACGCCTCCGCAGGCTCAAATCCAGCCGAATTTAGCTTAGGTTTGTTCACATACAACCTACCAAATAGGTTTTTGAGTGTAGTTTTATTAATTACAATAAGATCCAGATAATATTCACCCCCTTCAACCGTAGGCTCTGTTCCTTCGCTTAGGTTCACATGATCGAATGGGGTAATTTCAGAAGGCCATGTCTCAGGATCTGATTCGGGGGCCTTCTTTTCCTTTTTTCCTAGAGGCGAAGGCAAAGGCGAAGGCAAATCCTTCCCTTTCATAAATCCATGAGTAAATACCTTATTCAAAAACTGCCGCGTCGTATCGCACGATGCTTTTGCCAAAATAGATGTATCTTCAAAACACTTCGTTACAACAATACTTGTCAGAAACTCGCCCACTTTCTCTTTCCATATAGACGATCCAAAAATCTCCGCGCACAGTTCTGGTGTCAAATTCAGATAATTCAGAAATGCAGCCTCTTCATTTGAATAGAGACCCTCTAACCAATTTACCTTTACACCATTTCCTTCCAGAGGAATCCGAAATACTCGCTCAACCCCATCAATCTCATGCTCGAACAGAGGCGCATTAGAATAAAACCGCGAATTGTCCTCGGCTCCCTTGAATTCTCCAGCTAAAGGTGATAAATCTAGACGTCTGCCGTCAACTGTTCTACATAAGATAGGAGGCTGCTCTTTTTCGCCTAGTCTGAACAAAAACGTGGTTTCACCCGATGCCACCTGCAAAGGACTCTTCAGATCTTTTTCACTTAAGACTGCAAGAAGATTCTCGCACGCTCCCTGTGTTTTAACTATATTGGTCAGTCCACTTCCTATAACCATACAATACTTCTGAAAACTCGTATCCTCTGTTGTGGAAGAATTAATGGCAAAGGCCCTCCTTTTTTTAAGCAACATTCTATTGATTGAAGGAAAATTTGCATTTCTGCTTGTATAGATCTGCTGGCTATGAGAAAAGATTATACCTTCGTAGTTACCAATCTTCCTTTGTAAAATAAGATGGGATGTGCTCAGAAAATTTAGAAGAGGATATTGCACCGAAAGTTTCTCATATAAGGCGCATCCTGTCTCCCACATGGTATCTCCCTCTTCGCGAATCACATAGACAGAACCACGATTCAGTTCATAGAAACGCAAAAATAGATATAGAAGAGAACCCTGCTTTTCCTTTCCAAATAACGGCCCCATGAAGACAATTATATTTCCTTCTTGAATCTTATCGTCTCTGAAGAGTTCACTTTCATAGAGGAACTCGAGAACATGGAGAAATTGTGTTACATTTCCCTTGATAGGAGGAACAACAGCAATTCTCTTTACAGAAGAAGGCAACACTTCAACAAGAGTGCTGGCTGGAATTTTTGAATGTTGGACTGCATTGAGAGGCTCGCAGATTTCATATAGAGGAAGAGAGGCAAGTTGTTCTTTATCTGACGAGTCATATCGCTTCCACTTGTTCATCATATCAGTGATATATTTCTTAATCATTTCAAGAAGTTTTACCTTTGTCTCTCCCGTGTAAATAGATGCTTCCACATTTTGAACATATTCCTGTATTTCTGCCATCTCTTCTTGAGTGATTAGGGGATTGTAGACTTCCACTTGCACAGGATGGAGGGGGGGTGGGGGTGCTGTAACTGTTTGCTTCTGTGCCTTTTGTGCTTTTGGCGCCTTAGGAGGTGAAGGGTTGCTAGGCTGAAGAGATATATTTGGGCGGAGTTTTGATGTCTTTATAGGAATAATTGGACCTTTTCCATTTGTTTGTTGCGTGCCAGGCGCAAAGGTGACTTGACCTCCTCCCTCTTGTTCTTCTGCTTCTGCTTCGCCACCACCAACCACCTTTTGAATAGGAATATCCTCGCCACCCTGAAACATTGTAGCACCAGCATTATATCCATCCGGTGCAGCACCGCCTCCACCCATGACTTTTGTAATTGTTTCTGTTCCTCCTGAAAACACACTCACCTCTGGATTATGTCCTTGCGGTGCGCTCATCCTGTTGCCAACTCATAAAAAAATACGGCCACAGGTTACGTCATGACTTTATTTTAAAGAAGCTTTAGCTTCTTTAAAATAAATATCCAATGACTAATAATCGGCCTAAGAAGTCCCACCCTCTTCCATCAGATAATGACAGACGCCACGCAGATTGATCCTGACCCGCAAACTCGTCGCCGTAAGATACATTGTAAACAGGAACTCATCGTGGCATCTTTACAGCGCTTCTACAATGATAGAGAAGATATTGATGAGATTCTCCAGATTCTCCAGGGAACCTCTGTCATTAGCCTCCGTCTCATTGACTGGTTCGTAACGAATTATGCCAAGGCGCACAGCACATCCTATATTTTGAACAATCAGGAGTTTCTAGTTTATCTTAACTATAAGAGTCAATTAAAGGCTTATAGTAAAAAGTTATTTGATCCGTTCTGCCGCCGTGAGCGCATTCTTTTTCAGATTGGCACTGTCGTCCCTTTTCTTACAACCGTCGGAAAGCTCAATTTCTTCCGCTGGGCCATTGAAAAGGGTATTCTTGACCATATCCGTTCTCACATGCACGAAATTGAAAAGGAGATGAATGAATTCATGCGCACTATGCAGAAGGAGAAGAAGTCACAGGCATCAAGCACGGCGTCAAGCACTCAGAGTGGAAGCACAGTCCTCTCTGCACAGACCTCCTCTACCAAGAGCTCCACACGCAGAAGGATAGTCAACAAGGAAATCTCAACTGTGAAGATTATGCAGAAGCATGAGATGGCTGTTGAGGTTAGGTTCGATTAGCGTCGTGACTTTATTTTAAGGAAGCTTTGGCTTCCTTAAAATAAATGTCCTACCCTAAGGGACGGCCTTGGCCGGCACTTACGACGTATATGGTGGCAGGCCTCACAATTAAGGAAGCTCTCTGAGCTTCCTTAATTTTGAGCGCCACCGGTAGGCCTTCTATAATCCTTCGTAATATCATCTGTTCTCGGCCGAAGCAGTTCATAGGAGAGTAAACTATTCATATTATTGGACTCCACGTATCCTTCGGGAATCCAACGGCTTGTAAAACCTCGCTCGAGAATGCGTTTCGTTTCTTTCTCACCTCCCTTATCTTCATGCACAACACTCCTCAGCTCTCGCACAGCATTTCGCGGATCATTGGCTGGATCATATCGATCAAAATAAGGATTCATTCCCATTTGCGGTCCATTGGCAATAAAGGGCTGGCTTTGTCTGTAGTCATTGACTGTTGTTCTTGAATTGATCGGATTCATATCAAGTAAGACTCTAGCCCCCTTTTCATCATGACGATCATGGGTGAGCGACGGTCCATCTGTCTGCCATTGCTCAAAAAACCGGGCATTTACTGTGTCACGTGTAGAGGTCTCTTTTCTTGCGCGTAATTGCATAGAAGGGGGAGGGATTCTTGGCTCACCAGCGTAAAGGAATGGCTCGTTCATACCTAATTAGTAGAGGGTATGTTTATACTTCCATTTATTCACATCAAAAAGAAGTCTCATTCTGTTATCCAGATTTTTCTAGCAAAAGGGGGCACAGCTCTTCTAAGAGCTGATGATCCTGCGGCCTTTTGTAAAGAGAATGATATCCCTTTTTCTTCTATTAGACAAAAAGACAGTATAGCTTTTGTGAATGTTATCAAAGAGGAGCTACAAGGTGAAGCCTTCTATTCATTTCACGAGGAGGAGACGGAAGGACTGGAAGTTTGGAAGACATTTATCTGGATGGGAGAAAAGGATACTGATCTTCTGAATGTTAATAAGCAGTATAGCCTGTATCCTACCCTATCAGGACACAGCCCCTATACTTTATTAGTAGATTGCATGGTCTAAGAAGATAGCACCTTATCTATCTATATGAATCCTAACCCCTTCCCCACAAGAAATAAAACTTTACGGAGGGGGGCAAATACTGACCTGAGCGGTGCTAGGGTTCGTGTTGATTATGCTGTAAATGAGAATCTTCAGCGTCTTCTTGACTCGGAGGCTACGACAGCATACAAGAAGCCGTGGCATCGTCTAGAGAGGGGTCTGCGGATTAATCGGTTGCGCCAGTTCTGTCAGGACATGATGGAGAAGCGACAGCTAAAGCAGGCAGAGACGGATGCTCTCTTTGCACTTTTGATGAAGGCGCTTGATAAGAAAATTCTGAACTCAAAGACAACTGTTTTATATGATACGGAGACTGAGAAGATCACGGAAATTAAGAATCTTGTTATGCATCAAAATGCGGAAGGTAATGTTCTGTTTCAGTTGGTGGAGAAGAGAAATGCTGTTACATTTAGGAAGAAGGCTGGCGCTGCTGCTCCTGTTGAGGCGGAGGCTGAGCAGCAGGCTTGACGCGTGCCAAGGGCGCGCTAAAGGTCGGACCACCGATCTGACGCGCGCTAAAGGTCGGACCACCGACCTGACGCGCGCTAAAGGTCGGACCACCGACCTGACGCGCGCTAAAGGTCGGACCACCGACCTGACGCGCG